>Ga0180009_10000316_pt1 | contig 68239 bp, 68 predicted proteins | sample OS_PC_MetaG_FD_123537 | JGI IMG/M metagenome (GOLD analysis project Ga0180009, IMG submission 123537) | Groundwater microbial communities from the Aspo Hard Rock Laboratory (HRL) deep subsurface site, Sweden - OS_PC_MetaG | ecosystem: Environmental > Aquatic > Deep subsurface > Groundwater... | reverse complement strand
GATCGCCTCCGACGGCATCATCCAGGGCAACCGGCTTGGCCCCGTGATCGAAACCATCGCCGTCGCCCGTCGCAACCGCCGCATGGCGCTCGAAAACTTCGCCATCGCCGCTGCCTACAACGCAATATGCATTCCGCTGGCCATGGCCGGATTCGTCACGCCCCTGATCGCGGCCATTGCGATGTCGGCCTCGTCGATCATCGTCACGGCCAACGCCTTGCGCCTGACGACTGCCAGGCTCAAACTGTAACGCGCGTACTAGTGGCCCGTCGCGCCAAAATCGCATCATTGCCGCAAACTCGTCCGATTTTGGCGCGACATCAGGGCCACTAGCAACATCAATGGCTTAGTGAGGCGTTTATCGCGCCGAAGTTGACTCAAACCTCGCCGCACCATCGGTCAACTAAGGCGCGACGCCTCACTAGCTGCCCCCGTGTTCTCAATGAGGATTGGACCGAACCCATGACCGCACTTGCCTGGCTTATACCGGCCGCGCTGTTTCTCGGTCTGCTCGGCCTTGCGGGATTTCTCTGGGCGCTGAGGTCGGGACAGTTCGAAGACCTCGAAGGTGCCGCCTACCGCATCCTCGATGACGACGATGAACCCGCCGTCGCAGACCTGCCGACAGGCGCAAATGAGCGTTCGCAGTCTTGAGCCCACCCCGCTGAGAGTCTGGTCTTCGATGAAGATAATGCGTTGGGCGGGCCGGCAGCCGGCGTTGCGCCTGCCCTACGCGTCGGGAACCACGTGGACCAGTTCCCGGTAGGCATGCCAGGTTGCATGCCCCGCCAGTGGGAAGGCCACGATCAACCCGACAAACGCCAGAGCCAGTCCGCAAGCCATGATCACCGCGATCAATCCGGCCCACAGCAGCATCGGCGCCGGGTTCTTCACCACCGCCTGGATGCTGACGAAAATGGCCGTCAAAAAATCCGCGCGATGCGTCATCAAGAGCGGAATCGACACGACGGAAACCGCAAAAGCCAGGAGAGCCAGCGCGGCACCCACGGCCGTTCCGGTCACGAGAAGTCCAAGACCGTGCGGGGTGAACAGAAGTTCGGGCACGAACCGCTCCGCCGGCGGCAACGCAGCATCGCCGAAGAAAACGGCAAACAACAAGAACGCAAAGCGCAGCCACGCCGAAAAGATGAACAGCAGGACGAAGCCCACGTAGCCAAGCTGCAGCGGGGAAGCCATGCGCATGCCGAGGATCGTTCCGAGGCTGACTGGTTCACCCTCTGCGCGCCTGCGCGAAATCTCGTAGAGACCGACCGCGAATACCGGCCCGACGATCAGAAATCCGCCCGCCAGCGCGATGACGACCGACTCCCAGCCGACGAATGTCAGGCCATAGGCGAGTGCGATCGAAACTGCTGCGAAAACCGCGCCGTACCCGAGGCTCAACCCCGGCGTCGCAACGAGGTCACGCCAACCGGCGGCAAACCAGTTCCACGGCGCATCGAAAACGACTGAATTCACGACATATCGCGAATAAGGTTCTCTCTCCACTCGACCTGAAGCGACCATTGATTCCCAATCCGATGAGATAAGTCCGCCCTTCCAGAACGGCCAGACGGCCATGTAACATGCATCATGAACGGGACGATTGAGGCAGGTCAATCGCGCTTTTCTTCAACCTCACACCTATGTGAAACGGGCACGCCTGATGATGGTTTAGAGTATCAATAGATCGCGAATAGGCCATGGCTCGCCATTTGCGGCACTGTGGATCGCTTGTCCACCGACCCTGGTTCGCGTGTTGGAACCTCGATCGCCGAACGCGATCGACCCTGTCCGTACCGTGCCAACCGAATTGACCGTCATTGGGCGGGCCCTGGCTGTTCCGACTGTGAATCAGGAGGAATGACAATGGCCACGATTAGAAATCCCGTCGAATGGAGCATGGACCGTTTGCGCCTTGCTTCCCGCCATACGGCCTCGATCGGCCGCTCACTGCAAGGTTCGCAGACAGCCGCCAGTCCACGCCCCGAAGTCCGCAAGCTTATGACGGACGACCTTTGGACAGCGTTGAAGAAGGGTATTGAAGACTTTCAGGTCTTCCGCACGGACGTGTTGTTCATCTGCCTGATTTATCCGCTGATAGGCATACTGCTGGCTTGGTCAACGTTCCACTACCGCGCGCTGCCTTTGCTTGCCCCCATCGCAATCGGCTTCGCACTGCTCGGCCCGATTGCCGCTGTCGGTCTCTACGAGATGAGCCGCCGCCGCGAACAAGGCAAAAACGTCAGCTGGATCGAAGCGTTCGCCCTGGTACGTTCGCCGTCATTCGGCGCGATTGTCGTCGTTGCATTGATCCTGGTCGGCGTATTCCTGGCATGGCTGACCGCCGCGCAGATGATCTATCAGGCGACCCTTGGCCCCGAACCACCGGCTTCGGTCGCGAAATTCATTGAGGACGTGTTCACCACGCGCGCCGGCTGGACGATGATGCTGGCCGGTGATCTCGTCGGTTTCCTGTTCGCCGTCCTTGTCCTTTCGATCTCCGTCATCACGTTTCCCATGCTGCTCGATCGCACCGTCGGCGCCGGCAGCGCCATGGCGACATCGCTTCGCGTGGTGATGAAAAATCCCGTGACGATGGCGATCTGGGGTCTGGTCGTCGCGGGCGGGCTTTTTGCCGGCATGTTGCCGCTGTTTCTCGGCCTGATCATCGTCATGCCGGTGCTTGGACACGCCACCTGGCACCTTTACCGGCTTGCCGTCGCGCCCGAATAGTTCGCAATCAGCCGGCATTGCCGCCAATCCGCCATACGGGCTGCGGAAACATATTGCCAAGAATTCCGGTGCAAAGGGAATCCTCGCACTGTGGAACACGCTTGCGCAGTGTTCCACGCCTCTCCTGCCGACCGCGCCACTTGAACAACTTGGCAGCCAGCATTGAGGCCTGTAGAACCTCGCAGCGTTATTGGCGCAGCGCCAGCCACATCGGATGCAACAAACGAGCGAGGAACTGTGCAAAAGAGCAGGCATTTGAAGGACCTGGAAGCCGAGAGCATCCACATCCTCCGCGAAGTCGCCGGCCAGTTCGAGCGACCGGTGCTCATGTATTCGATCGGCAAGGACTCTTCTGTCCTTCTGCATCTCGCGCTGAAGGCATTCTATCCCGCCAAGCCACCCTATCCGCTGCTGCATATCGATTCGACCTGGAAGTTCCGCGAGATGATCGCCTTCCGCGACGCAATCGCCGACCGCCACGGCCTCAAATTGATCGTCCACATCAATGAGGACGGCGTCGCCGAGGGCATCGGGCCGTTTACCCACGGCAGTGCGACCCATACCGACGTCATGAAGACGCAAGGCCTGCGCCAGGCTCTTGAGAAGTACAGGTTCGACGCGGCCATCGGCGGCGCCCGCCGCGACGAGGAAAAATCACGCGCCAAGGAGCGCATTTTTTCGCATCGCACGGTCGACCACCGCTGGGATCCCAAGAAGCAGCGCCCGGAACTCTGGCAGACCTACAACGGACGGCTGTCGCCGGGAGAATCGATGCGGGTGTTCCCGATGTCGAACTGGACCGAGCTCGATGTGTGGGAATACATTCTCGTCGAGAACATCCCGATCGTACCACTGTATCTCTCGGCCGAACGCCCGGTGGTTGAACGCGATGGCATGCTCATCATGGTCGACGACGAACGCATGCCGATGGCGCAAGGCGAAACGCCTCGGATGAAGCGCGTCCGATTCCGCACCCTTGGCTGCTACCCGCTGACCGGCGCCATCGAATCGCCCGCCGACTCCATCGCCGACATCGTCAACGAGATCAAAGCCGCACGCACCTCGGAGCGTCAGGGCCGAATGATCGATCGCGATCAGATGGGCTCGATGGAGAAGAAGAAAGAAGAGGGATACTTCTGATGAACGAGGTTGCAGCGCCCCCCACAACGTCGCCGGCAGGCACCGGACAGGCGACCGGCAGCGGTTCCGGGTTGCCTATCCTGCGCTTTCTCACGTGCGGCAGCGTCGACGACGGCAAGTCGACCTTGATCGGCCGCCTCCTCTACGATTGCCAGCTGATTCACGAGGACACCCTCGAAAGCCTGTCTGCGGAGAGCCTCAACTTCGGCACGACCGGCGGCGATCTCGATCTGGCCCTCCTTGTCGACGGCCTGCAGGCCGAGCGCGAACAGGGCATAACGATCGACGTCGCCTACCGCTATTTCTCGACTCCGCGGCGCAAGTTCATCGTCGCCGACACCCCCGGCCACGAGCAGTACACACGCAATATGGCGACCGGCGCGTCGCGCTGCGACGTCGCGATCATCCTCGTCGACGCGCGCAAGGGCGTCGTCACCCAGACCCGCCGTCACAGCTGCATTGCCCACCTGCTTGGCATCGATCACGTCATCGTCGCCATCAACAAGATGGACCTTGTCGGCTTCGACCCCAGCCGGTTTGCCGGTATCGAAAAGGATTTCCGGGAGTTCGCCGGCGAACTGGGCCTCACGAGAATTACGGCAATCCCGTTGTCTGCACTCACCGGTGACAACATCTCGTCGCGCAGCGCCAACACCCCCTGGTACGACGGCCCGACGCTCCTGGAGAAGCTCGAGACGATCGACGTTGCAGGCGCGGCGGCTTCCCTTCCCTTGCGCATGCCCGTGCAATGGGTCTGCCGCCCCGATCTCGACTTCCGCGGCTACGCCGGCACACTGGCCTCCGGCACCGTCCGCCCCGGCGACAAGGTCGTTGCATTGCCGAGCGCGCGCTCGAGCACGGTATCGCGGATCGTCACTGCCGATGGCGATCTTGACGAAGCCACCGCCGGCGATGCGGTCATGCTGACACTGGCCGACGAAATCGACATCTCGCGCGGTGACGTGATCTGCTTGACCAGCGACCGCGCCGAAGTCGCCGACCAGTTCGCCGCCGACATCGTCTGGATGAGCGAGCGCCCGTTGCTCAAGGGTCGCCCCTATATCCTGCGCTGCGGCCAGCAGTCGACCGTTTGCCAGATCAGCGAGTTGAAGCACAAGGTCAATGTCGAGAACCTCGATCATATCGCTGCCCGGCAGCTCGAACTCAACGACATCGGCCTGTGTAACCTGACCGTCTCTAAGCCGATCGTCTTCGACAACTATCAGGACAACCGCGAGACCGGCGGCTTCATCCTTATCGACCGGGTGACCAACGAGACGGTCGGCGCCGGCATGATCCGCTTCTCGCTGCGCCGCGCCCATAACGTGCATTGGCAGGCCGTCGACATCCACAAGGAGGCCCGCTCGACCCTGAAGCACCAGAAGGCCTGCTGCCTGTGGTTCACCGGGCTTTCGGGTTCGGGAAAATCGACAATTGCAAACCTTCTGGAAAAGCGGCTCTATGCGCAGGGTCGCCATACCTACCTGCTCGACGGCGACAACGTCCGTCACGGCCTCAACCGCGACCTCGGCTTCACCGACGCCGACCGCGTCGAGAACATCCGGCGCGTCACCGAAGTCGCCCGCCTGATGGTCGATGCCGGCCTGATCACCATCGTTTCATTCATCTCGCCGTTCCGCGCCGAACGTCGATTTGCACGCGAGCGGTTCGACGCCGCCGAGTTCCTCGAACTTTTCGTGGACACGCCGCTGGAAATCTGCGAATCGCGCGACGCGAAGGGTCTCTACGCCAAAGCCCGTGCCGGCGACATCAAGAACTTCACGGGGATTTCCTCGCCCTACGAAGCTCCCGATGCAGCCGAGATGATTCTCCCGGGTGGCGCCAAGGCTCCGGAGGATCTCGTCGACGACATCGTCGCCTTCCTGACGGCAAGCCGCATTATCGACGAAGTCTGAATGGGACCCCCTTGATGGCGACCAGCGATGCTGACACGGCCCAACCGATAGACGACCCCGGCGAGAAACGCGCGTCGCGGGGAACGGGGCTGCTCGATCACCTTGCCGCCATGCGGCTTGGCTCCGCGCGCCGCGCCGGCAGCGCCATCGCCGGAGTGTTCGCGTTGGTACGCAGGAATTTCTTTGGATCCTTCATTGCGACCATTGTCCTCGCGATAACCGCACTCGGACTGAACATCCTGGCGCTGGCCGGCACCATCAAGGTTGCCTCCCTCATCATCTTCGACTGGACGCGGGCGCTGCCGATCGGCAAGGCACTCGGCATACCGCTCGATGGCGCCACCAAGACCGACATCGCCTGGATCGGCGCGGCGGTCATTCTGGCGATCTACTTTCTCGCCGGCGTCGCCAGTTTCTTTTCAAAGCGCGCCCAGTCGGCGTTGAAGGGGCGAACCGAATACATTCTCTACGACCGCTATCTGCGCCACCCGTCGTTTGACAGCCTCCTGGGTCTAGACAACTTCCGCCCCGCAGCCGTCCGCGCGATAGCCACATACGCACGAAGCGTCCTCTCGCTTGCGCTGATCTTCGGCCTCTCGACGCTTTGCGCGATCATCGTCCTGATTCTGGTTGTGATGTTGCCAACGCTGATCGCCATGGTCCTGATAGCGATCCTGCCGGTCCTGCTGCTCTACCTGCTGACCGGACGGCGGGCGAGCGCTGCCACGAAGCTGATTAAATCGATGGAGCAGAACCGTAATGATCTTCTCAGAACGCTGACCAGCCGCCGCAAGACGCCCGATCCCGGCAGCCATGAAGCCGCGCGCGCTGATTTCCTCAATGTGACGAAGGAAGCGGCCCGCCAGCGCATGCAGCTCAGGGGAATCCAGTCGCTCCCCGAGGCAACGCTATCCCTCGTTGCCGGAGCGGTGCTCGCAGCGGCCATCGTCGTCCTCGCCGGGATGCCCGCCAATGACGAACGCCTCATCTATCTCCTGATCGGCTTTATCCTGATCCGCTTCCTGTTCGTCTACCTGCGCGGCACTTTTGCCAACGTCCAGTCGATCGTTCAGAACCTCGACGACATCCGCTTCGTCAACAACACCATCCTGAGCGACGTCGTCGCCGCGGACACCATACCCCTGGCGTCAGGTGGCGACGAAGAATCCGGCGAACTCGACGAGTTGCTCTAAAGCATGTTCAGGAAAAAGCCTGCCCCCGCGAAGGCGGGGTGAACGCGGCGTCTTGCCGAAGGCGAGCTGCACAGATGCGGTTCGAACATGCGCTGAAACAAAGACCTGAGAAGCACGGCCGCAAGTGCGTGAAAAGTCAACGCGCCCTATAGGATCACGTCGTCCTGGTCGATCGACGTCCGGTCGACGTCGATGAGCCGCACGCTGTTGGGACCGTAGGAAATCACCGTATCCCCGCGCGAATTGACGATCGAAAGCTGGCCGAAAGCCCGCAGCCCCCCGACACCGCTGAAGTCGAGGATGTCCTCGCCGGGAGTGAAGTTCTTGAGCTGGTCATCACCCCACCGTCCGGCAAAGACCGCCCTGTCGATGCCTGCCCCGAAGACGAAAAAGTCATCGCCGCCGCCACCATTTACGATGTCGTTGCCATCTCCCGCAAACATCCTGTCGCCGCCGCCGCCGCCATTCAATCGGTCATTGCCGGCCTGCCCCTTGAGCACATCGTTGTGTGCTCCGCCGATGAGCACGTCATCGCCGCCTGCTCCCGCTGCGACATCATGGTCACGCCCACCTATCAACCGGTCGTTGCCTCCATGACCCAGCAGAACGTCTTTTCCATCATCGCCGCGCAGCACGTCGTTGCCCGCGTTGCCGCTCAGCCGATCATTGCCACCAAACCCGACGACGAAGTCGTCGCCGTCATTGCCGATGATCACATTGCGCACGTTGTTTCCATAGATGAAATCTCCCGCCGAACCGCCGCTCGCGTTCTCGATGGTGACGCCATTGGCGATCGTGTAGCCGCCATAGATTCCATCCGCGCTGGAAAGACGCCCGCCGGCATACATGTCCCCGCTGCGCAGCGACGCCGCCCTCAAATCGATGGTTGACATATCGTCGCCGTCATAGCGCATCCAATCCGACCCGCCCGCATCCCAGATGGCTTGATAGAACGTGCCGCCGTCGTTCGTCTCCGGCAGGCGATAGACGTCATTGCCCTTGTGATAGTTGTTGTTGGCGCCATAGATCTGCTGGATCGCGTAGATGTCGAAGGCCATCGGAGTTCCAGACCAGCCGTAGCCCGGCGTCACATCGGGATCGAGATTGTCGGCAACCCGCCCGTCGTTATAGCTCATGACCGTGTAAAGGCCCTGGTTGTGCCCGAACCGGCCCGTGTCGAAGGCCCCGTCGACACCAGGGAACACACCCGAACCGCCTTCGCGGCCGTGGGAATGCGCCAGTCCGAGGCCGTGCCCGACTTCGTGGAGGATCGTTGTGAATCCGTAGCCGCCCTGTTGCAGGCCGCCCGTAGTGTTCGAAAAGTCCCAGCCGGTGCCCTCGTAGTTGAAGCGGCCTTCCTGGCGCCCACCCGAGGGGAATTCGAAGTCCGCAAGTATTCCCCCGCCAATGATGCTGCTGTCGACATTGATGAGATAGAAATCCGCCGCCGCCGCATCCGCCGTCTGCACGAAACTGAGATTGGCTACTTTCGACCACTGCGACAGCGCGACCGTGAACTGCGCCTTTTCATAGGCGTTCCACAGGAACTGCTCATCGCTGAAATGATAGGCGACGGTATTGCTCGACAGGCGAAAGCCGCTGTCCAGCGCATCAAGATAGACGTTTGCCATTTCCCGCCCTTGGATTGCCGAGTTCACCCTTCCGCAGACAAGGACCGTGCATTGAAACCGCCTGAAGATGCTCTATCCGGTCGCGTATGGTCGGATGATGCTCTTGCTGCGCCCGCGCCCGCGCCCCGGCCCCCGCGAAATGTATCTGCGAGCCGAATCGATACATACCGCAGCCAGTCTAACCGTCAAACATTGGCAGATCTCAAAACGCGAGCGCCTGCTGCGTCATGGACACAGTAGCCGGCCAAAAAGGTTATCAAATCGTTCAAACGAGAACCGTTTCCACGGACCCGGCCTCGCAATTCTTCCATAATTCGATGGGATAGCGCAGATTTCGCTGAAATCTTGCCGCGAGCGAGTTTCTGGCGACTGCTTCGAAATCGGCTTCTCTGAAACCGAACTCTGATTCGATGAGTGCGAATTCGCCGTCCATGGTGCAATCGAACGAACCCGGGTCGTCGGTATTGATGCTGAAGTTCATCTTGAGATCGCGCGCCCGCCCGATCGGATGGCTGGCGATATCGCGAGCCGCGCCCATCTTCAGGTTGCTGGTCGGACAGAATTCGATGTGGACGTTTTCGGCGCATAGCCGCTCGACGAGACGCTCGTCACGAAAAGCGGCAATGCCGTGGCCGATTCTGTCGGCCCGTCCGACGTCGAGCGCTTCGGTGATTTCCTCCGGGCCGCCCAGTTCGCCCGCGTGGATCTCGATCCCGAGGCCGTGATCCTTGAGCACGCCAAACATCCTCTGGAACCTGGATGCCGGGCAGTCCCGCTCGAGACCGGCAATGGAGATACCGCAGATCCCGCCGGTCTTGGCCAAAGCAACGCAGCGCGCGATGTCCTTGTCGATCGCCTCGTCGGGAAGGCTGCGCGGCACGAGGAATAGAAACTCGACCTGGAGGAGGCCGCGCTCGCTCGACCGCACCCGCTCCTGGAACTCGGCGAACTCGTCGACGAGCGCGTCAGGATCACGCGCGAACATCATCGGCGAGATCATCATCTCCGCGTAGACGACGCCCTGCTGGACGAGCCGTTGCATGTGCGCCTCGAGGACCGGCAGATAGTCCCGCCAGCCCGCGCTCTTGTAGGGTTCGACACGCACGAGCCAGTCCGCGAACCCTTGCGGCCCCTCACCGAACCCCACCGGCCGCACGGTTTCCGGGCGTACCAGAACTCTGTGCCCCGCCAGCTCGATCTCGCGCAGCAGCGGCGCGTTGAGCGTTCCGATCAGATGGCAGTGGAGTTCAACTTTAGGTATCGTTTCATGGACCATTTGTCGCCTTTCGGGTTCATCGGCGGAACGATGTCGACGTAACCGTCCTGCGAAACGATGAAGATCATCGACGGGTACTGGCTGGAGGTGACGTAGTTGGCCGCCGAATTGTAGCGTCCGCCACGCTGCCATGTGCCGCTCGGCGTCGAACCGCCGTCCATGATCGCCCCCACCGCATGGACGTTGCCCTCGACGTCCGCGATCAGCGTCCCGTCGATGGCGGTCAGCTGCGTCGTCACTTCCGGCGTCAAGGCCACCGGACGGATCGGAATGCATTGCGACGACAGCCGCTGGGCTTCGTGACGCGCGCCCGGCGTGAACAGGATGTTGGTTCCGACCGGCTGCTCGGCGGCAATGGTGGCGATGTTCCACAATGTTTCGAGGCCATTGGCGTCGACCATCGGCAGGCACTTCTTCACATGCGCCTGGAACACGTCTTTGGTCAGGATCCTGTCCACTTCGACGGGCGTGCCATAGGAGACCATGGCAAGCAGCTGCTCGCCGCGCTGCATGGTCCAGATGCCGCGGCCCTTGAACAGGATCTGATGGCATTCCTGGATCTGATCGAAATCGACGAAGCCGTAGAAGTAGTCGCCATCGAACAGCAGCGCGAACTGCTGGGACGCCATCTCGATCAGCTTGCGCGCGCCCGTGTTGTGCGACAGGTGGATGGGCCGGCGGAACTCGACGCTCGGACGGATGTTGGCACTTCCGCGCTTGGCAAGAACGATATAGCCCGCGCCCGCACGCCCCTCGTACTGCGCCGCTGCCAGATCGCAGCACAGTTCATAGAGGCCGTAATTCATTCGGCCGGTGGCTTCCTGAGAAAGCTTTTGTAGATAGAGCTGGGCCGCCGCTCGAGACAGAAGGTCGGGCGCAAGACCAAAAAACGTGTCCGAATGGCGCGGCGACAGGCAGTACTGCAACGAAACGTAGAGCAGAGCATCGAACAGCTTTTTGATCTCGAACGGTTGCGGTTTGGTGCGTCCGCCCTCCACAGGCACGCCGGTCGGTGGGCCGCCCACCTCTCCGCGCCGCGTGATCAGGAAGCCGACCGTACGGTGGTCAAGTTCGGTCCGCGTCGACTTGAAGACGAATTCGCCTTCTCGGCAATCGATATCGAGGCCGTCGAAGTACCCGAGCATTGCCTCTTCCAGCGCCGGATCGCGCTCGTCTTCGCACGACACGAGCTGGATGCCCTTGACGTTCGCCGCGCGCTTCCTGCGGCTCGCCTCGTTGAAAACGGGATGGGGATCGGCACTCGAAGCGATCTGCACGCCGGCCTGATCGTGGATGATCACGACAAAAGTAATGTCGCAGTCCGCATTGAACTTCACCAACAAGCTGCGCACCTGTTCAAAGGACTCCAGCGACACGGAAATCCGCTTGCCCGCGCAAGGTGCCTGCGGCTGCCGTTGCGGCCTGGTTTGAGGATCTTTCAACACGATTGGCTACGCCTCACTGGTAAACTGCCCTTCCGAATGGCTCTTTCCGTGCCGCCCCTCAGGCAGGCGCCGTGCTGTCCTGGAAATCCCCGCCGCCAGCGACGTACATGTCCTCGAACTTCGGCAGCGATGCGAATTCGGCTTTTGCGAACCACGCCGCTCCGTTGACATCGACCCGGCTGAGATCGACGCCTTCGAGGAACTTCGCCCCTTCGAACCCGCATGACTTCTGGAACATCGAGCGCTCGAATGAGGCCGGTCCGGAGAATTCGCAGTTCGTGAACGCGGCGGCATCGCCGAAGCGGGAATCCGCGAACGCGGCTTCGCCGATCTTGGCATCCGAGAACCACGCGCCGCGCGCAAAGTCGGTATGCTCGAACATGGCCTGCCCGAGGATCTGCGCCTGCCGGAACTGGCCGGCCTGCATGAAGACCGAATTCGCAAAATCAGCGAGGCTGTAGAACGTCGCCCGCTCGAAATTCGCTTCACCCATGAACGAGACCTGGCGGAAGGCCGCCGTCCCGTAGAACGTCGAACCCTGGAACCAGCAGTCGGCCTCGAATTCGCTGCCGCAGAAGTCGGCGCGGCCCGGAAAGACCAGCGCTGCGAAATCGACTTCTTCGGTGAAGCGCGTGCCCGAAAAGTTGGCGATCGCAAGGGCGTCGCACACCGCGCCAAGCGCCGGATCGCTGCCCGCAATGCCGCGCACTTCGAGCATATCCTGTGACCATGTGTTCCAGGCGGTCCGCCCGCTGGCAAAACGGCCCATCGTCGCCAGGCGCTGTTCGAAGTGCGCCTTCTCCGAAATCGGGCCGATATCGCCGAGAAGGGCGCGCGCCAGCTGCACGATATCGTCGCCGTAATCGGTGTTCTCGACCCACGGATTGAGGAGCTTCAGTTCCGCGACAACGGTCGAGTTGCGCTGGGGATTGAACTTGGTCATTGGCCTGATGCGTCCAAATCTTTGAGCCTGGCTCGGGAGATAAAGACGCCTCCCCGGCAACGATGCCGGAGCCTGCTCCATTTCGTTTCAAATTGCGCCGAAACGAAATGCGCCATTCAACTCTCGAACCCCGCCGTCGTGGTTTTACCCGCGTTCGGGAAAAGCCGCTCCGGTCATTGAGGTCAAACGGTAATTGGGCCGCGTAAAGATACTGCTAAGTTTAACGGCAAAAGGCCTGCGATCGAACCCCTGGGCGAACGTCCCGCCCTGGACGAAGACGGCGCGCGTCGCCGTGAGAAAGGTGGGCTAACCCGCCGCTTCCGCTTTCCGCCGGACAACCACCTTCGACAGGAACGCGAGCATCTCGCCGGCAGACTGCAAACCTTCGGCGGCAAACATCGTCTCCAGATCGTCGATCACGAAGCTGCGGTAATAGGGTTCATGAAACCGCACCGGAAACGCCTCGAGCAGGCCGTCCCAATTCGGCTTGTCGCCCATCTGCAGGCTGTCGATGAAGACGAACAGACCGCCCGGCTTCAACATCCGCGCAATTTCACGGGTCACGACGCGGCGCACTTCGGGGGGCAGTTCGTGAAAAAGAAAGATGCAGGTGACGATATCCTGGCTGGCATCCTCGAAGGGCAGCGCTTCGGCATTGGCAAACACCAGACGCGCCGGCCTCAGCCGCCCCATGTGTCGTCGCGCTTCCTCAAGGTAGGCCTGGCTCAAGTCGCAACCCGTAAGGCGCATCGCCGGAAACGCCCGGCGTACGTCGCTGAGGAAGCGGCCCGTGCCGCAGGCCACGTCGATGAGGCTGACCCGGCGCTGATCGCGTCCGTGCATGAACTCCGCGATCGGACGCAATCCTGCCCGCCGCATCGCCGCCGCCGCGCCATAAAACAGCGTTTCGACCTGCACATCGTAGAGCCGTGCGGAGCCATCGGTGAGATAGCCGCCCGTCTGGAAGTGAAAGTCCTGCGTGAAATAGTCGGGCAACGCTTCATGATGTCCCGTCACGTCGCCGGCCGCGTCGCGGACGCTGGAGGCGTCCCGCTCCTGGCGGCGGCTGACCAGTTCGGGCAGGTCCTGGAACATCGCCCTGAGCCTGCGCAGGTGCTCGATCGGGCTTGATGCTTCTTCATCTCCCGGCGGATAAAGCCCCGCGGCGACGGCTTCGGCATCGGCCCGCAGCAGCGCCCGCGCATCGCTGAGCAATTCCTCGCGGTTCGGCACCGGCCGCGTTGGCGTGAATTCGGCGGGCTTCGACATCCTGCGCGATCGCCGCTGCAGCATCAGGTTGATGCCGCTGTACCAGGCCATGCGCGCAACGTTGCCGGCCAACTGCAGCGCCATCCCAAGCCTGTCGGCGCCGTCCCGATGACCGCCGCCAACCTTGTCCGCCGTCGTTCGGCCAACCATGTCTCGAACGCCTCCTGCGATACGTAATCGCCCCCGCCAAACGCCGCCGGCTGTAATCAACGCGCCGCTGAACTATCGCAAAAGCGTCATTTGTGCGATTGCTGTACGGCGCTGCACAATCACGGAGACTGCCGAAGCATGCCACGCCATGAAAAGATCGTCATCCTGACAGGAGCCGGTTTGTCGGCTGAATCGGGCCTTGCGACATTTCGCGACAGCGGCGGCATCTGGGCACAATACGACTACCGCGACGTCGCAACCCCGGACGGCTTCCAGCGCAATCCCAACCTCGTCTACGAATTTTATAACATGCGCCGCCGCGAAGCCGCCAAGGCTGTCCCCAATGCCGCCCATGCCGCGCTTGCGCGCTTGCAGCGCGACTATCCCGGCGACGTGCTGCTGGTCACCCAGAATATCGACGATCTCCTCGAACAGGCAGGCGCGCAAAACCTCATCCACATGCATGGCGAGATGACGAAAATGCTGTGCACGCACTGCGATGCCCGCCTGCCGTGGGCCGAGGACCTGTCCGCCGATCTCGCCTGCCCCGAATGCGAACTGATCGGCGGCATGCGCCCCGCCGTCGTCTGGTTCGGCGAGGTGCCCTACGAGATGGCGCGCATCGCCACAGCCCTCGGCGCCTGCGATCTGTTCATCGCCATCGGCACCAGCGGCAACGTCTATCCGGCGGCAAGCTTTGTCGCAGCCGCCCTCGAAGCCGGCGCCCATACCGTCGAACTGAACCTTGAGCCGTCCGATACCGCGGGCTATTTCGCCGAACGCCTGCACGGCCCGGCGACCGAAATCGTCCCCGCCTACATCGACCGGCTGTTAAGCGAATAGAAGGTGGCCTGCGGGCGAACTCCGCTTCGCGTTCAACGGCGCAGCACCGCCACCACCTCGACGTGGGCGGTGAACAGGAACTGGTCGATCGGGCTCACGCTGTCGAGCCTGTAGCCGCCGTCGATGAGGATGCGCAGATCGCGCGCCAAAGTTGCCGGATTGCAGGAGACGGCAACCACCACAGGCACCTTCGACTTCGCCAGCATTTCGGCCTGCGCCTTCGCCCCGGCGCGCGGCGGATCGAACACGACGAGATCGAACGGCTCCAGTTCCTTGCGCGCCAATGGCTCCTGGAAAAGGTCGCGCCGCCGCGTCTCGATTCCGCGCACTCCCTGCGTCCTGCGCTTTGCGTCTTCCAGCGCCTCGATCGCGATCGGGTCGTTGTCCATGGCCACGACCTTCGCTTTTGCGGCGAGCGCGAAAGTGAAGGCACCGACACCACAGAACAGATCGGCGGCCTGTTTCGCACGCTTGCCGAAGGCGCCAGCGATTATGGCAGCCATTGCCGCCTCCGCCTCCCGCGAGGCCTGAAGAAAGACGCTCGGCGGCGGCACGACTTCGGCTGAACCGCATCGGATGAACGGCTGCGCCGCCTGATAGAGTGGTTCGCGATCGAAGCACAGGCGCACCAGGCCAAGGTCGGCCGCCTGCTGGGCCAGTGCCGCCCGCTGCTTCGGCGAGGTCTTGATCGTGCTCCCTGAGATATCGACGTCGAGCCCGTTCTCGGCCCGAAGCACATGCACGCGCAGATCCTTGCGATCCTCGATCAACGGACCGATTAAGTTCCGCAGACCGGGAAGAACGCCAACGATCTCAGGCGCCAGTACGGAGCACATCTCCAGATCGATCAGATCATGACTTCCCGCCGCATGAAAACCGATCTGCACCGACCGCCCCTGCCGGCGCGCCGTCAGCACCGCCCGCCGCCGCGCGCCGAGTCCAACCGCGATGGTCGGGTCCAGTTCGGCCGCGATCCCGCGTGCGCCTAGAGCCTGCGTGACGAGCCCGCGCTTCCACAGCGTATAGGCGTCCGGCGCCAAATGTTGCAGGGCGCAGCCGCCGCAGCCGATGCCCTCGTGATTGCAAGCTTCGAACGCCGGACCGAAATGCCGGCAGACCGGCGCGACCCGCTGAAGCGACGGCTCCAGCACGCGAACGAGCCGCCCCCGCTCACCCTCGGCTTCGGCCTCGACCGTTTCACCGGGGAGCGCGAACGGCACGAACACCGTCCCCTGCGCCGCCTCGGCGACACCGTCGCCCTGCGCTCCAAGCCGCGCGATCGTCAACTTCTGCGTCTCACCCATCGCGTCGCGCCCCGATCAGATATTCGTCGTTGCCCTTCTTGCCGGGCAGCGGCGAGGGCAGACAGCCAAGCACACGCCAGCCGCGGTGGGTCAGAAACGTACTCACACGATCCAGCACATTCGCGATTTCCGCCTCCTCGCGCACCAAGCCGCCCTTGCCGACACCTTTTCGCCCGACCTCGAACTGCGGCTTGACCAGCGCCACCAGCCAGCAATCCGCGCCGGCGAACGACAGGGCCGACGGCAGAACCTGCAGGAGCGAGATGAAGCTCACATCGACGACGATTGCCGAGACCGTCTCACCGATCTGCGCTTGCGTGAGGCGGCGCGCATCTTGCCCCTCAAGCGACACGACCCTGGTGTCCGTTGCGAGTTCGCCCGCCAGTTGACCGCGGCCGACATCCACCGCGTACACCTTGCGCGCGCCGCCTTCCAGAAGAACCTGGGTGAACCCGCCGGTCGAGGAACCGATATCGAGCCCGACGCACCCGTCAGGCGACAGGTCGAAGCCGCGCAGCCCCGCGAGTAACTTGGCGCCGCTGCGGGCCACGTAGGCATTGGCTTCGCTGTCGACCTCGATGTCGGCATCGGGCGAAACGAGCTGGCCGGCCTTCTGCGCCACCTCTCCGCCAATCCGCACCGCCCCCCGGGCTATGAGATCTCGCGCCCGCGAGCGGGACTGCACGAGACCCCGGGCGGCGAGGACATGATCGAGGCGCTGGCGCATGGCGTACTACGATGGCTGAAATTCGAACATCACAAGGACCGGTCGCGAAGTGGCATCCCAACAGGCGACGGCCTTCATTAACTGAGATAGGGCTTTTCAGATTTAGCTGGAAGCCAGTCGCAGGCGCCTGATGGCGCCAAGTCTAAGTAACGGACCGGCAATGAATTGCCAGCCCGCTGCAAGAGCGAACCTTTGATTGTCGCCGGCCGCACTTTGCCGACAGGCGAATTACGCGGCGACCGATTCGGCCGCCTTCGGCTTTCGGGGCTTGCCGCGAGGCGCCGCTGGTGCAGTCCTGGAACTGCTTGAACGCGTTTCGACAGCGACTTGGGCAACGCCGACGCCGCCTTCGCTGCTGCTGCTCTCAACCGCAGCGGACTCCAGCGCCGCATGGGCTTCGTCGCGGTGTGTCCGGCAGACCGAGCGCGTCGCGGCAACGCCAGGCAGGACCTCGCGCAATTCCAGAAGCATGCGCTCGTAAGCGTAGTCCACCGCATCGAGCTGTCGCGCGGCGGCCTCGTGCAGTTCCTCGATCTGCCTGGCTTGAGCCAGGCCCTCGTTGACGATCGAATTGACCCGCGACCATTGCGTTTCCGAATCCATTCTCTGGGGCCCGCCGCTTGCAACGCATGCACTGTGATCGTTTGACGTCGCCGGATCCGCCGCGCATTGGGCCGGCGCCAGTGCCGGCGCGGCCCGGACGCCCGTGAAGCCAATGCGACGAGAATCGAATCCTGATTGATTCGCAAGCCTTTGCGCAGTCTCGCCAGGCGCTGCGGCAAGGAACCATGCCGCGAGTCGGACGACGTCCCGAGACCGGGATCGGATCGCGGTACTTTGAGCCGGGTGCGCCAACCGGGTTGCCAGCCGATGGCGGATAGGCCGCCGCCCGCCGCCGACGACGGCGCCGGCCTTACGCGCAACGCCATCGTTCATGCCGGCCGCGGACAGCCGAAAACCCGCAAGCGCGATACTGACGAGCACGATCAAGGAGAAAATGGCAATTCCCTCAATTCCAAAGAGGGACTGAAGTTCGGAGGTCACGGATTAACCCGCCTTGGATCTTGAGCCTGTGTCCTAAACGTATTTGGAAGTTGCGCTGCGATGAATCAGGACAATCTTCATCCGACATCGTCAAATCAAATCAACTAAATCACCATAACCCGAATCATACAAAAAGATGAGCATAAAACTAACCATCAGGCGCCATTAAGTAAATTTTAAGAAAATGTATATTCAACAGCGGCCCGCGACAAGCACCTTTCGGCAAGCGGAAGGCAGCACGACCACAAGCCGTATTGGGCATTGCCCAAGAATAAAGCCGGCGGATCCGGACAAATCCGCAGGAACAATAACGTTAACCAGCAGACGGAATTCTCATTTCTTCCAGTCCTTGATGTGGGGAGCACGCTGATACCGGAAATGCCCGGTGATTTCGCTGCCGAACAGCCAATCCTCCTCGCGCACGCCATAACCACGGTTGTGAATGACAAGCGGAACGCCGGCCATTGACTTGGCATCCGAGACGACCGCGATGTGCGTCTTGGAGAACGTCCCGTCGGGAAGGTGGTAGGAAACGAGATCGCCAGGCTCATAGTCCTCGGGCTTGTTGCTCACCGCCAGCCGGGTCCCGTAGCGGGCAAGGAAGTTTTTCAAGACGACAACCCGCCGGTGATCGATATTTCGGTCGCCAGAGCCCAACCCGGACTCATGCACCAGCTGTTGCAGATCGATCCCCAGCTGGCGGTAGGCGCGCACGATGACGTCGGTACACACGCCGATGTACCAGGGCACGTCTCCCATCGGATATTCGAGCTTGCGATAGGCCGGATCGTAGATGACGGGCACCGCGCGCTGAGCGCGCGCCGCGGCGACGAGTTCCATCGCGAACGCCTTCTGTTCCTCGTCAAGGGCCGCCCGCGCGGGAAAACCGCTGAGAAGGATCGGTGCGACGCAAAACAACAGCCCAGCAGCACTTTGTGCAAGAAAACAGCGGCGCGCCACAAGCACGTGCGGATCTCCGGATCGAACGGTATCGAAAACGACGTCCCAGTAGATCACCCGGTGACAAAGCGGTCTACTGTTCACGCGGAAAAGCTTACATCGGATGCAAGGCAGCGTTGCGGCTGCTAGTACCGCCGATCAGAAGTCCCTGTGTCGTATCAGTCAACCGCTTTCAGGGACTTCTGATCGAAAAGCGGTACTAGAATCAATATTCTACCAGAACCCTCTGCTTTCAGAAGTTCGTCAAGGTGGTTGCCGCGAATGACTCAACGAACTTCTGAAAGCGGGTACTACGCCACGTCATGAAAGCCGAGCTTCGCCATGACGTCGCCGCGCGTCCAACCGGCCTCCCGCAGGCTTCGCAGACTTGTTGCCGAATCCGATTTGGACAGCTTGAGCCCATTGCCATCAAGGACCAGATCGTGATGGTGATAGACCGGCTCGGGAAGGTCGAGCAGCACTTGCAGGAGCCGATGGATAGCCGTGGCATGGATGAGATCCTTGCCGCGGACGACATGCGTCACCCCCTGGCGCGCATCGTCGACGACGACCGACAGATGGTAACTCGTCGGCACGTCTTTGCGTTGCAGGACGATATCGCCCCACGCCAGCGGATCGGCGAATACCATTTCCACTTGCCCCGCCGCATCCATCTCGCGCCAGCTCAATTGCTCCTCGCTCATCGCGCGCCCGGCACGCTCTCTCGCCACCGCCACCGCCCGGGCCATATCGAGACGCATGGCAAAGGGCTCCCCTCCAGCCTTGCGCCGCTCGGCCTCCTTGGGGTCAAGTCCGCGATGCAGGCCGGGGTAGACAGGTGCGCCATCCGGATCGAGCCGCAAACCGGTTTCATGGGCCGCCGCCAGGATTTCCGCGCGCGCCGCGAAACACGGATAGACCAACCCCAGTGCGTCGAGCCGGTCCGCAGCCTTCTGATAGTCGGGAAGGTGCCGGGACTGGCGCAGCGGCTCCTCATCGAACGTGACGCCAAGCCAGGCAAGATCCTCGCCGATGGCCTCGACGAACTCGTCGCGCGTGCGCCCGGTATCGATATCCTCGATGCGAAGAAGAAGGCGCCCGCCCGACGCCCTGGCCATTCGCTGATTGATCAGCGCCGAGGCGGCGTGCCCGAGATGCAGGAAGCCGTTCGGACTGGGCGCAAACCGGAAGACCGGCCGGGCTGCGGTTGGCTGCTCGCTCAAGTCGATCCACTTCCAGAATAATTATCCAAGCTCTTCTTCAGGGCCCTGGGCGCAGACCCTCGTCATGAATGCAATCGGGCCGCCGCGTCCGCCATTGACGCGCCGGTCGGCGGTCCGCGACATTCCAGTATTCTGGATCAAACGTTGGAACCCAAGTGTCAGAGTCGGAACACTAATGACCATGCCCGCCTCTTCCAAGCGCCGAACGGCCAATGCGATCATAGCGACCGCCAGCGACATCTCCAAAGGCTGCCGCGCGTTATCCCGCCGCTGCGTGCACATGCGCGCCATCCACGATCAGCTCGGCGACCCGCCGCTGCGCCGCAGCGAATCGGGCTTTCCCGGCCTCGCTCGCATCGTCGTCGGCCAACAGCTCTCGATCGCCAGCGCCGACGCCATATGGACGCGCGTCAAGACCGCCATCGATCCGCTGGAACCGCACGCAATGCTGTCGCTGGACGAGGCGGCAATGCGCGGACTTGGCCTGTCGCGCCCCAAGATCAGGACGCTGCGCGCCATCGCTTCGGCAACCGCCAGCGGTGAAATCTGCTTCGCGGACCTACCGGACTTGAGCGAATCCGAAATACGAAACCGCCTTACCGCCATCCCCGGAATCGGACCCTGGTCGGCCGACATCTACCTCATGTTCTGCCTGGGTGCGCGCGATGCCTTTGCGCCAGGCGACCTTGCCCTGCAGGAAGCCGTGCGCATGGTCTACGGGCGCGAATCACGGCCAGGTCCGGACGAATTGGAGGCCATCGCGGAACGCTGGCGCCCCTGGCGCGGAGTCGCAGCCCGGTTACTCTGGGCCGATTATGCCCACCGCCGCGCACGGCCTGAACGGTGAGATCCTTTTCCCGCCGACATGCCGCCTTCTTGCAAAACACAAGCCGCCGCGCCATCTGAGCGATGCGCATGAAGCGTGTTCAGGCAGCCTGCGGGCCGCCTAAGGCCTTCTAATCCACAACAGAATGCGTGTTGTCGCGAGGAGCTTCACAGAGCTGACATGCATTTAGAGCAACATTCGATCTGACGGGATTGCCGAAGGCGATTCCTGGATCGGATAAAGTTGCTCTAGAATCATAATGCTAGAGCATCTATATCCGACCAGCCGATCGCGAAAAGCGATCGCGTATGGTCAGATGATGCACTAGTATCCGAGCACTGGTCTGGTGGCGCGGACCGATTCTTTAAAAGAACCCAACAGGAGGCAAGAACGTGATGCGTTCTGCTGCAATGCTGGAAAGATCTCCGGCCCTGGTCCTCAACGCCGACTTCCGGCCCTTGAGCTATTATCCGCTATCTCTTTGGAGCTGGCAGGAGACGGTCAAGGCTGTCTTCCTCGAACGTGTCAACATTGTTTCCGAATACGACCACCAGGTTTCAAGCCCCACCTTCAAGATGCGGCTGCCGAGCGTGGTTTCGCTGAAGACCTACGTGAAGCCCGCGCTGTTCCCGGCGTTCACGCGCTTCAACGTGTTCCTGCGCGACCGTTTCTCATGCCAATACTGCGGCGCTCAGCACGACCTGACGTTCGACCACTTGATCCCGCGCTCGCGCGGCGGCCTGACGCGTTGGGATAACGTCGTCACTGCTTGCGCACCGTGCAACTTGGCCAAGGGTGGAGATATGCCGGAAGTCGCCGGGATGCTGCCGATGCAGTCGCCGTATCGTCCGACGGTATTCGAGCTGCATCGAAACGGCCGGCTGTTCCCGCCCAACTATCTGCACATTAGCTGGCTCGATTACCTCTATTGGGATACCGAACTGGAACCCTAAACGGCCAAACGCGGGACCAGCAGGAGCTGAAGAAGCATACGCTGAAGGGCGCCGGTGCGGCGCCCTTTTTCGTGGACTTTCATTATGCAGCCCGGCGCTGGCCTGGAGCGCACATCACTTCGGCGATGATTTCCACCGCCTTGCTCCAGTCATCCTTGACCGTCGCCGCATGGCTGCCCAGTCCGAATGCTTTCAGCGCATCGGCGGGTGCCCCACCGTCCCGGAAGACGCGCGCACAAACCTGCCGGGCGAATCCGAGCGTCTGGTGCCATTGCATCTGATCGACGTACTCTGGGGTCATCTGCATCTCGAGGGTCTCCATGAACTTTGTAGCGACCGGCACAGGCATTGTTGGCAGGTACGAGGAGTGCAGACATGCTGTAACGCGCAACCTGGACACACAGCACTTAGATGAAGCGAACTTCACCGCACTCGACGCACCTGCCAGCTCTTCGGAGATCGACCGAACAACCGGTGCTGATCTCACATTCGAATTAAGCGGCCAATGCCGGAGGGCTTTGACGAACGACAAACTCGGGATACGACGCAGACGATTCGAAACTCGAAACTCGAAACTCGCAACTACTTGCCGACGCTGACGCCACCGACGACCTGGGCCACGACTTCGCTGATCGGACGCCACGTCTCTTCACGACTTTTCACGACGCTTCTCACTTGACTGGGCTGCGACCGGCACTGCAGGCGAACCGCACCTCGCTCGCACCGGCCACAGCTGACTGACAGTTACTTGAGGCGGATGGGGCTTGCATCCAGCCTCGCTCAAGAACGCTAACTCACTTCACTTGCTCGCAAGCCTCGACATCTGCGCGCCGATAAAGCGGAACTTCATCCGGCTTGCCTTGCGCTTGGAGCCTTCGAACACCGCGGGGAGCGTGTCCTTCGGCAAAGCGCCTGGCGCAAACTGAGACTGGCGGGACTGACGGAACGCAAGAAACTCTGACGCACTGAGGCCTGGCCGCGAGGCTGGGCCGGAAACGAACGCGACATCACGCAAAACCAACTCGGACGCGGATACGACGCTACAAGCTGTACTGATGGACATGGGAGAAACGCCACTCACCGTTACGACGCGACTGGATACGACGCTGTACAAACGCGTTACGAACAGGCGAAGCCAGGACGGACGCGGCATCCGCACTTCACAGGCTTGGCGGGACGGCCAATCGCCTTGACAACTCTAACGACGCGTACGAACTCGAACAGGCGGGGTAGTGGGCACTTGCCGGGAATGCTTCATCGGCTGACTCGAAGCCGGTTGCGGCGATCCCTTCGGTTGCGGGCCGGGCTTGTCCCCCGGCGTTGAAGAGCAATTAACTGTTCCTTTTAGGCTACATAAAGGCGCAAAAACGCTCCATCCCCGGCAAATAGATTAACAAGGGATAAACAAGCAACAGCGGCCTCCGAAGTGCCGTACTCCGCACCTGAAGACTCCCGACTAGCGCACTGTTTAAGAGGGTAAAAACCGTCAGCGACGGTCGGGTGAGGCGAACGCCGCTTTCAGCGAACCGATGAAGATTGCGAAAGACAGCAATGCATTCCAACCGGCAAATGACAGCCCCAGGAACCACCATTCGGGCTTATCGCATCGCACCACATTGGTGTTCTCGATCGCGCCGATAAGCCCGTCTGCCGAAGTCGAAATCTCTTGGCCGCCCGAACACGCCGCCGGACCGGGCCAGAATCCGTATTCCGCGCCGGCCTGGTAGACGCCGAGTCCGGAGTTGGCCAGAAACGCCAGCGATACGAGTAGGAAGACGATGGCGGCCGTCCTGCGTTGGTCCGCGCTCAGCACCACCAGAGCCGCAAACAGCGCCGGCACGCCGACGTAGTACGCATAGCGTTGCTGATAGCAGAGCGGGCAGGGTTGATAGCCGCCGATATACTGGAACGCGAGCGCCGCGAGAATTACCACCGCCGCCAGAAAAAGCATCGTGCCGCCGAGTTCATAGGCTTGTGATCTGATTGGATTGGCCGGCCCGGTACGCATGCTGACACCTTGTTGCTGCACCCAGTTCTACAAGAGATACCTGATCGCTATGAAGCCGCCGAAGAGCAAGACCACGAACACGGTAAATACCAGCCCGAGCCGGCGCTCGATAAAATCCCGGATTGGCGGGCCGAACCAGTAGAGCAGCGCCGCGACAACAAAGAATCGCAGGCCCCGGGACAATACGCTGGCAAGCAGGAACATGAAGATATTGAGCTGCGTCGCGCCGCTGGCGATGGTGATCACCTTGTAGGGAAACGGCGTCACCCCGAACACGAATACGATCCATGCGCCGTAGTCGTTGTATTGCGCCGCGAACGTCGCGAATTTCTCGGCGTAGCCGTAGAATTCAATCATCGGCCTGCCGATCGATTCAAACAGGAAATAGCCGATGAGATAGCCGAACACCCCGCCCAGCACCGACCCGACGGTGGCAACGGTGGCGTAGAACCACGCCTTGGCGCGCTTCGCCAGCACCATCGGGATGAGCATGATGTCGGGGGGAATGGGAAAGAAGGAGCTTTCGACGAACGAAACGCCGAACAGCGCGGGGACGGCATGCTTGTGGCTGGCTGCCCGCATCGTCCAGTCATACAGGGATCGGATCATGGTACCGTGGAAGTCGAGAAGGGATCACGAATGGTCTACACGCCTTAGCACATAGTCAGGTTATCGATTCCGCGACATTTCCAGCCTTGACAAAACTCGCCGAGATCTGGCGCACCAGTTCGTTGATCAGGAACCGGCCCGGGCCGACAGCCCGCAGCCGTCCGTCATCGACGCTCTCGAGGACGCCCTCCCCCACCAGCCGGGCGAGAGTTTCACCGCCGGCACGAACGCCACCGACTTCGGCAAGCCGATGGAGGTCGAGTCCCTCGCGCAGCCGCAGTCCCATCAGCAGCATCTCGTCGGCCGCCACCTCCCGGGATATCGGCTCCAGCTCCGTGATGCCGTGGCCGCCGGCCTCAACCAGCCCAGCCCACGTCTCGGGATGCCGCTCGATCACCGTCGCCAGCCGCCCGCCATCCGTGATGATCCGCCCATGCGCACCCGGGCCGACGCCGGCATATTCTCCATAACGCCAATAGATGAGATTGTGCCGGCTCTCCTCACCAGGGCGGGCGTGATTGGAAACCTCATAGGCTGGCAGCCCTGCGGCGTCCGTCATCTCCTGGGTTGCTTCAAACATGTCGGTCGCCGTATCCTCATCCGGCACCACGAGTTGGCCTGCCGCGTGGAGTTTCTCGAACATTGTCCCCGGCTCTATGGTCAGCTGGTAGAGCGACAGATGCGACGGCCCGAAAGCCAGCGCCTCGGCAAGTTCCGACCGCCACGCGGCAAGGTCTTGCCCGCTGCGCGCATAGATGAGATCGAAGGACGTCCGCTCGAACGTGCCGGTGGCTATTTTCAGCGCCGCCTTGGCTTCATCGACCGTGTGAATGCGCCCCAGCGCCCTCAGGTCCGCTGCGACGAGCGACTGCACACCCAGCGACACGCGGTTGACGCCGGCGGCGCGATAATCGCGAAACCGCCCCGCCTCGACGGAACCGGGATTGGCTTCCAGCGTGATCTCGGCGTCCTGATCGAGTTCCCAGAGCCGCGCAATTTCATCGAGGATCGCTGCAACCGTCGACCCCTGCATCAGCGACGGCGTCCCGCCTCCGAAGAATACGCTGCCGGCACGGCGCGGCCCGGTCAATTGGCGGAAGTGCTGCAACTCGCGCAGGTAGGCCGACAGGAACCGGGCTTCATCCCAGCCCGTGCGTCCGTCCAGCCCGCCGAAGCGGACGTGGCTGTTGAAGTCGCAATAGGGACACTTCTGCGCACAGAACGGCCAGTGCACATAAACGCCGAACGGAGGCTCCCCGGCACGCAGCCGGTCAGCCGCATTCAACGCTGACCGGTCCGGCTGCCCGCCAGCAGCGCTTTCGCCAACAACCGCCAACGCGGCTCCTCCTCGAGGTTTCGATTGCCCGCGATCCAGCGCTGCAGCGCTTCGAGAAAAGCGGCAAGATCGTCATTGTGCCATTGCGCGCGATTGGTCTCGAGATCGACGCGCAGATTACCGATGAAAGTGGCGAGTTCGGCCTGAGTCGACAAGTTCGCCGCCGCAGCAGCGAGCCCCTCGTAGGCCCCGGCCCCTTGCGCTGCCCTGCTTGCGGCTGACGCCTCGGAGGCCGCGAGCCCTTCGAGCTTTGCCGCCTTGAATGCCGCAAAGGCCCTTGAGCGGTGGCTCATGGCGTGCTTTTCGGCCGGCTCCATCTCGCCGAAGCTCTCGGACTTGCCCTCCGCCAGGAACATCGGATCGTAGCCGAACCCGTTGCCGCCGCGCGCCGGCCAGACCAGGACGCCATCGACGCGCCCTTCGAACAACTCGGTTTCGCCGTCCGGCCAGGCAAGACAGAGCGAGCAGATGAAGTTCGCCTTCGGTCCCGAGTCGGCTCCATGCTCCGCCCAGCTATTGTTGGCCGCAACTTCCTCGGCAACCTTCTTCATCGCCAGCCCGAAATCCTTCGACGGCCCCGCCCAGCGTGCCGAATAGATCCCCGGCGCGCCTCCGAGCACGTCCACCTCAAGCCCGGAATCGTCGGCCAATGCCGGCAGCCCCGAAGCGGTCGCGGCGGCCAGGGCCTTCAGCCGCGCATTGCCGGCAAACGTCGCTTCCGTCTCTTCTGGCTCCGGCAGATCGAGATCGCCAGCCGACACCGCATCGAGCCCGAACGGCGCTATCAGCTGCTTGATCTCCCAGACCTTTCCGGCGTTGTGGCTCGCAACGACGATCCGCATTCCCGCCACCAGCTTATGCGTCATCGAAGTCCCCAGATGCGTGGCTCCGCGAATTCCAGCGAATTGCCGGCGGGATCGCGAAAATAGATCGAGCGACCGCCTTGCGGCCACTCAAAATCGAGTTCGATTGCGACACCGTTTGCTTCAAGATGCGCCTTCCAGACCTCCATCTCTTCGGCACTCGCCCGAAAACACAGATGCCCGGGCCCGGTCGCGCCATGCGGCGACATCTGGATCTTTGCATCCGGCGGCGGAGCGATGGCGGTGGACTTCGGGTTGAATACGAGCAGCATCTGCCCCGCGCACTCGAAGAACACATGCCTGTCCGGCTGCCTGGAGAAAACCTTGAAGCCCAGAACCTCGCGGTAGAACTTCTCAGCCGCATCGAGATCCACGGCATAAAGGCTCGATTCGAGGATACCGCTGGGTACGAGACTTTTCACGTCCACCTCCCTGCCCAGAAGCCCGCGGCGAAGAGCGGCCCGCAGGCCTCAGCTGATCGTCAGCTTTTGGAGTTGTAAAAGCTCACCGATGCCCTTGCGCGCAAGCCCCATCAGCCCGTCGAACTCTTCCTGGCTGAACGGCTTCGTCTCCGCCGTACCCTGCACCTCGACGATGCCCCCTGAACCGGTCATCACGAAGTTGGCGTCGGCGTCCGCGTTGGAGTCCTCGGCATAGTCGAGGTCGAGGACCGGCGTCCCCTTGTAGAGCCCGCATGAAATCGCTGCGACCTGATCGGGAAGCGCCTCCCGCGTCACCATTTCGCGCACCTTCATCCATTCGATGCAATCGCTGAGCGCCACCCACGCCCCGGTGATTGCCGCGGTCCGGGTGCCGCCGTCGGCCTGCAGGACATCGCAGTCGACCGAGATCTGGCGTTCGCCAAGCTTCTCCAGGTTGACCACCGCCCTCAGCGACCGACCGATCAGCCGTTGTATTTCGTGTGTCCGCCCGGACGGCGAACCGCGCGTCACTTCGCGCCGCGTCCGTTCGCTGGTTGCGCGCGGCAGCATGGCGTATTCGGCCGTCACCCATCCGCGCCCCTGGCCCTTGAGCCACGGCGGAACCCGTTCTTCCAGCGACGCCGTGCACAGAACCTGGGTATTTCCGAACTTGATGAGGCAGGAACCTTCGGCGTGCATCGAGACGGCGCGCTCGATGGAGACGCGGCGGAGTTCGTCAGGCTGGCGATTTGAGGGGCGCATGCAATGGGCTCTGTTAATTGGGCTCGGCGCCGCAGCGGTTCTGGCACCGGGTGCAACCAGCCTGGATGTCGGTTCGTGAAGATCGCCGGACCCTAAAAGAGCCATCAATCGGGTTCAACCACAAAAGCCGCTTCGAGACGCGTTGTTAGGGCACCTTTGCCGTGACGCCGCGAACAATTCGCGCATTCAGCATTTGACGCTGGACCCGCCCGCGCCTAGCTAAAAGGGAAGAATCCGCGTCTTCGGCAAGATGAAGAACATGAATTCGGCGCGATGAAGGAAACGAGACTGGAAACGACAGACAGGTTGTTCACCGTCGACGCTTTGAACGAGCGTTCGCGCGCAATCCTCCGCCAGATCGTCGAATCCTACCTCCAGACCGGCGAACCCGTCGGCTCGCGAAATCTCGCGCGCGTCCTCCCGATGAACCTATCGCCGGCCTCGATCCGCAACGTCATGCAGGATCTTGAGCACCTCGGCCTGATCGCGGCCCCGCATACCTCCGCCGGCCGTCTGCCGACTCAATCGGGCCTGCGCCTGTTCGTCGACGGCCTTCTTGAAGTCGGCGACCTGTCGGACGATGAACGAAAATCGATCGAGTCCCAGATCCGCGGCCGTCAGACCGGCGGCACCTTCGATACCCTTCTCAGCGAAGCCGGCGACATGATCTCCGGTCTGTCGCACTGCGCGGGCGTTGTTCTCGCCGACAAGCAGGTCGAGCGCCTGAAGCACATCGAGTTCGTGCCTCTGTCTCCGGGCCGCGCGCTCCTGATTCTCGTCGGCGAATCGGGCGAGGTCGAGAACCGCGTTCTCGACCTGCCCGCCGGCATGCCCCATTCGGCGCTCAATCAGGCGACCAATTACCTCAACGCTCACGTACAGGGCCTGACGATCTCCGAAGCCATCGCCAAATTGAAGGCCGAGCAGTCGAAATCCCGCGCCGAACTCGACGAGTTGACCCAGAGCGCCATCAATGCCGGCCTCGCCGAATGGTCCGGTTCTCTTGGCGACCGCAAGAGCCTGATCGTCAGCGGCCGCTCGAACCTTCTGAAAGAAGTCTCGGCTCAAGAAGACCTCGAACGCATTCGCCAGCTCTTCGACGATCTCGATTCCAAGCGCGACTTGATGCAGGTGCTCGGCATCGCCGAGGCCGCCGAGGGGGTCAAAATCTTCATTGGCTCCGAAAACAAGCTGTTCTCCCTCTCCGGTTCTTCGATCATCGCCGCCCCCTTCCACGACCAGAACCGCAAGATCGTCGGTGTCATCGGCATCATCGGCCCGACGCGCCTCAATTACGCGCGCATCATTCCGATGGTCGACTACACGGCAAAGCTGATGAGCAGACTGCTGACCTAAGGTTCCGGATCTAACGCTCGATTCCCGGATGCACGTCATCAGCCGGTTGAGAATCCAGAACACAAACAAAAACTTGGCAGGTTTACCGGGGACCTCGCTTCTGCCACGAAGTGTCGGAGTCGGAAAACTGGCCTGGAAACTTGAAATCCGACACAAGGGCCTGATATCGAGAGCGTTCGATACATCCATCATCGGTTTCGCAAGATGAATTGCCGCTTGGCGATCCACCGGAACCAAAAAAGCTTCGAATCGGAGAGACGATGGCCGACGAGCCCAACAAGACCGGTCACAACCAGAACGACAATTCGCCAAGAGGCGCTTCAGAGACCCGGCGCCCGCGCGAAGCCGCGCGTGGAGCCAGGGAGGATGACGCATTCGTCAACCCCGACCAGCTCTTCGACGACCCGGAAATGGAAGACGCTTCTGACGACGCCCCGTTTGATGCAGGCGAAGTGCTGAACGCGCAGGTCGAGGAACTCGAGCGCCAGCTCGCGGATCTCACCGGTCGCCTGGCCAAGGCGCAGGAGGATATCCACCGCCATCAGGCCGAGATCCAGAACCTGCACCGCCGTCGCGAAAAGGAAACCGAGGAAGCCAGCAAATACGCCATCGCCAAGTTCGCCAGGGATGTCGTCGAGGTTTCCGACAACTTCGAGCGCGCGATATCCTCCGTCCCCGCCGAAGCGACTCACGACAATCCGGTGCTCAAATCGCTGCTCGACGGCGTCACCATGACGGAGCGCGCATTCCTCGGCGTGCTTGAGAATCATGGCGTCAAGCGGATCTCTCCGAAGGACGAGATGTTCGATCCGCACCGCCATCAGGCGGTGATGGAAAAGGAGGACAAGGCCGTCCCCTCAGGCACGGTGCTGCAGGTCTATCAGCCCGGCTACATCATCGCCGACCGCGTCCTGCGCCCGGCCATGGTCGTCGTCGCCCGAGGCGGCCCGAAGCCCGTCAAGCCTGCGCCGGCTACCGAGGCGGCACCTGATCCCGCCGCTGGAGAAGCCGGGCGGCCCGAGACTGGGAGCGGCGTGGATTCCGGCGACGACGCGCCGAAGACTGGCAGCGATAACAACTGATCGCGCACCCCGAAGCGTCGAACGGGCCGAGCTGTACGCGCGGCCCCTTCGACGAATCCGTCAACCGGCACGCGGTCAATTTATTACCGGGATTGCAGATGCCTTATGAATCCGCACGGTATGAATCCGCACGGTTTATGCGGTTGTGACACGGCGCAATGTCAGGTTGATGCGCCCGCCGTCGGCCAGCAGGTTCGACGTTCCGCCAATGACGCGGTCGATCCCATGGTAGGCACGCCGCGACGCCCCGCCCAGCACCACAACGTCGCCCGATCTCAGCGTCATCCGGGACTTTCTGTCTGCCCGCTTGCTGCCGCCGACATGAAAAATGGCGTCGTCGCCAAGCGAAACCGAGACCACCGGCGCCCGCATCTCCGCCTCGTCGCAGTCGACGTGACTGCCAAGCCTGGTTCCGGCCGCATAGAAGTTTATGAGACAAGCTTCAGGCGGCGCCGGCCAGCCTGCGACATCCGCCCAGAGCTCCAGGAACGCCCGGGGCATCGCCGGCCAGGGCCGCCCGGTTGCGGGATGATGGGGCTGATAGCGATAGCCGCCGTCCTTGTCCGAAACCCAGCCAAGCCCGCCGCAATTGGTCATCAGTATCGAGAACGGCTTGCCGGAACGTGGCATCTGGGGCCGGTAGAGCGGCGCTTTCGCCAGCACACCGCGCACGAGTTGGACATACGCCCGCTGGCGCTCGGCGTCGAGATAGCCATCCAAATGTCGAAAACCGTCAATCATCATGCGTGAAGCCCTGTACTGCGACTTGGGAGACACAATATTCCTTGTCGTGGGGTTCAATCCTTGCAATCCCCAACAAATGCGCGCCCCGTCGCAGTTGCACAGTGATTTCGCCGGCTTATATAACGCAGCAGCGCCCAACACCGGTTTACCGAGTGTTGGCCAAGATAAAAGAACGACGAAGGGGACCGTGCCCAGGCGCCTGTTGGTGGCGCATGTCTTCAACAGGCGGCGAGGCAGAGCCTAGGCGCCTAGTGAAAGGGCCTACACGGTCTGCCGCAACCAAAAGGAAGATCAAGAATGTCAAAAGTCATCGGCATCGACCTCGGCACGACGAACTCCTGCGTGGCTGTCATGGAAGGCGGCAAACCGCGAGTTCTCGACAACGCTGAAGGCGCCAACACGACGCCCTCGATCGTGGCATTCACGGAGGACGGCGAGCGCCTGGTTGGACTTCCAGCCAAACGTCAGGCCGTCACCAATCCGATCAACACGCTGTTTGCCATCAAACGCCTCATCGGCCGCCGCTTCGATGACGAGACCGTCAAGAAGGACCAGAAGCTGGTTCCCTACAAGATCATCGAAGGTCCGAACGGCGACGCCTGGATCGAGGCTGCGGGCAAGAAATATTCGCCCCAGCAGGTCTCCGCCTTTATCCTGCAGAAGATGAAGGAAACCGCCGAAGCCAAGCTTGGCGAAACCATCACCCAGGCCGTCATCACGGTCCCCGCCTACTTCAACGACGCCCAGCGCCAAGCCACCAAGGACGCCGGCAAGATCGCCGGTCTCGAGGTTCTGCGCATCATCAACGAGCCGACCGCCGCGGCCCTCGCCTACGGTCTCGACAAGAAGCATACTTCGACCACCATCGCCGTCTACGACCTCGGCGGCGGCACCTTCGATATTTCGATCCTCGAGATCGGCGACGGCGTCTTCGAGGTGAAGTCGACGAACGGCGACACGTTCCTCGGCGGCGAAGACTTCGACATGACCCTCGTTTCCTATCTGGCCGACGAGTTCAAGAAAGAGAACGGCATCGACCTGCGTTCCGACAAGCTCGCCCTGCAGCGCCTCAAGGAGGCCGCCGAAAAAGCCAAGATCGAGCTGTCTTCGTCGTCGCAGACCGAAGTCAACCTGCCGTTCATCACCGCGGACCAGTCAGGTCCAAAGCACCTGACGATGAAGCTGACGCGCGCCAAGATGGAAAGCCTCGTCGGTCACCTCATCGACCGCACCAAGGGTCCCTGCCAGCAGGCCATCAAGGACGCCGGCCTGAAGGCAGCCGACATCGACGAAGTCGTTCTCGTCGGCGGCATGACCCGCATGCCGCGCGTGCAGGAAGTCGTCAAGCAGCTGTTCGGCAAGGAACCGCACAAGGGCGTCAACCCGGATGAGGTCGTCGCTGTCGGCGCGGCCATCCAGGCCGGCGTGCTGAAGGGCGAAGTCAAGGACGTTCTGCTCCTCGACGTGACCCCGCTGTCGCTCGGCATCGAGACGCTGGGTGGCGTCTTCACCCGCCTGATCGACCGCAACACGACGATCCCGACAAAGAAGAGCCAGGTCTTCTCGACCGCCGAAGACGGCCAGGGCGCCGTGACGATCCGCGTTCAGCAGGGCGAACGTGAGATGGCCTCCGACAACAAGTTGCTAGGCCAGTTCGACCTGATCGGCATCCCGCCGGCTCCTCGCGGAGTGCCGCAGATCGAAGTTACCTTCGATATCGACGCCAACGGCATCGTTCATGTTTCGGCGCGCGACAAGGCAACCGGCAAGGAACAATCGGTCCGCATCGAAGCCTCTGGCGGACTGACGGATTCCGAGATCGAAAAGATGGTCAAGGACGCCGAAGCGCACGCCAGCGAGGACAAGGCCCGCCGCGAACTCGTTGAAACGCGCAACCACGCCGAAGCGATGGTCCACTCGACCGAAAAGACGCTTGAGGAAAACAAGGACAACCCCAAGGTCGAAGCCGTCAAGGCGCAGGTCGAAGCGGCAGTGGAATCGACCAAGGAGGCCATGGCCGGAGAGGATATCGAAGCCATCAAGTCGGCTTTGGCCAATCTCACCCAGGTCGCCATGAAGATCGGCGAAGCCGTATATGCCGGCCAGCAATCGGCCGAGGAAAGCGCCGCCGAGGCGGATGCAGCGGCTGATGCGGCAGGCGACGACGTCGTCGACGCCGACTTCGAAGAAGTCGACGACGACAAGAAGTCCGCCTAAGCTTGCAAAGACGAGAATCGAAATCGGGACCTGGGCATCAACTCAGGTCCCGAATTCCATGACAAAGCCCGTGATATCGAAACGAAGCCGGAAATCCGGCCTCGTCGCCAGCGGGGATGAACGTGGCCTACGAGCTTGAGTGAGGGAGCCTGCCGCAAACGCGGGATGGCGGCACCGGTCACTCCGGCCCGGCGGAAACTGCAAGGACGCAATGACGACGATGGCCAAGCGGGATTATTATGAGGTTTTGAGCGTCGGTCGCGGAGCGTCCGAACAGGACCTCAAGTCCGCATATCGCAAACTCGCCAAGAAGTACCACCCTGATGCAAATCCCGGTGATGCCGACGCCGAGAAGAATTTCAAGGAAGTCAACGAAGCCTACGAAGCGCTGAAAGACCCGCAGAAGCGTGCTGCCTACGACCAGTTCGGCCATGCCGCCTTCGAAGGCGGGCGCGGCCCAGGCGGCCCCGGCGGCTTCGGCCCCGACTTCGCATCGTCAATGTCGGATATCTTCGACGACCTGTTCGGCGAATTCATGGGCGGCCGTCGCGGTGGCGGCGGCCGTCGCACCGGCCGTGAACGCGGCTCCGACCTGCGCTACAACATGTCGATCACGCTCGACGAAGCCTATTCGGGCAAGAACGCGCAGATTCGCGTCCCGACCAGCGTCACCTGCGAGAAGTGCACCGGCACAGGCGCAAAACCGGGCTCCAAGCCGATCACCTGCCCGACCTGCTCGGGTGCCGGGAAAATCCGCGCCAGCCAGGGCTTCTTCACCATCGAGCGGCCCTGCCCGACCTGCCAGGGTCGCGGCGAGATCATCAGCGATCCCTGCTCGTCCTGCGGCGGTGCCGGTCGCGTCACCAAGGAACGCACCCTTTCGGTCAACATACCGGCCGGTGTCGAGGACGGCACCCGCATTAGGCTTTCTGGCGAAGGCGAAGCCGGCATGCGCGGCGGCCAGACCGGCGACCTTTATATTTTCCTCTCGATCGAACCGCACGCGCTGTTCCAGCGCGACGGTGCCGACATCTTCTGCCGCGTTCCGATCTCCATGACGACTGCGGCCCTCGGCGGCCAGATCGATGTTCCAACTGTCGAAGGCGCGATCACCCGGGTCAAGATTCCCGAGGCCACCCAGAGCGGCAAGCAGTTCCGCCTGAAAGGCAAGGGCATGCCGGTGCTGCGCTCCAAGCTGACCGGCGACATGTACATCCAGGTCGAGGTCGAGACCCCGACCAACCTGTCGAAGCGCCAGCGCGAACTCCTGGAGGAATTCCAGAAGCTTTCGGACACCGGCACCAGCCCGGAGAGCCAGAGTTTCTTCGACCGCATGAAGGGACTGTTCGAGGGCAAGAAGAGCTGACGGAGAGTAGCGTCCGCCATTCCGGTTCCGCCGCCCCGGGTCTGAAATCCTGCCTTTCTATTGATCGCCTTTCGAAAGCGCGACGTATCGTTGAGACGGCTTCAACGATGGGAATGCTCAATGGCGCGCGCCAACGATACACGACCAACACGAATGCGAACTCGAGCCGTCCTCGCTCTTTGCATTTTTGGCGCGGTGGGCTTGTTGTCGCCACTGCGCGCCGCTGAGCCGGCACCGCCCGCGGCAGCGGCCGAACCGGTGATGCCCTATATGGAGGAGCTTGAATTCGGCAAGCTGCTCGTCACCCAGCGTTGTGCCAATTGCCATGGCCTCGCTGAGGGTGATGCTCGTTTCGCTGCTCCCCTGCATCACCTTTTCGGACGCATGCCGGGATCAATCGAAGGCTACACCTTCTCGATCAATATGCAGAACATCGACATCGCCTGGTCGCCTGCGACCCTCGACAACTGGCTGGAGCAGACGACCTTCGACACTCCCGACATCCGCATGCGCCACGTCGGCATGACCAACGAAGTGCAGCGTACGGCTGTTATTAACTACCTGAAAAGCTTGCCCGGCAACGCTGGCGCGGCACCGAAATAATCACGGCCCACGTTTCCGCCGGCCACAAACGTTCGCCAGATCGATTGCGCTGGAGCCGCAACTCAGTTGCGCCCACCGCGTCCACCATCGTCGTTGCGCAAGCCCGCGCAGATATCCTGCACCTTGGGATCGTGCCCGATCCACTGACAGATCTCCCGCTTCGTGCTCGGATTCTCCCTGATGGCGCGGGCACTGACATTGCTGCCATAACCGCGCGCGACCTGCGCCAGGTAATTGTCCCCGCAATACGGGGTAGAGATCTTATTGCCCTGCACGATCTGCCACGGCCCATCGCAACGGATCTTGGCCTCCGCAGCGGTTGGCAGGACTGCCGCTCCGGTGACAGCGACAAGCACTGTCGCCGCGATCAATGTCTGTTTCATAGGTCGACCTCTCGGTATGTCGCGGCGCGTGTCAAAAGGCGCCATTGCGGGCGATGGTGGCTCCCGGCGCGCCCGCTTGCAACTCACCAAGTACGCAAGCCTGCTCAAACCTGCGTGACGTCGTTATCGCCGCGGAAATGGATCGCCAGATCGGCGCCGCTTCAGCGCCAATCGATGACCAGATTTTCCAGCAGCCACCAGATCAGGACGATTGCCAGGATGACGCCGGCCACCGAACCGAACTGCAGCACCTGGCGGATAGCCTTCGCCCATTTGAATTGATGGCGGCTGGCTTGGAAATGTTCGATGACCGGATCGAGCCCTGGATTATCGTAGATCTTGTAGTACTCGGGCGGCAGCACTGTGATCGAAATGCCCTGCATTTCACCGAAGGCCATGTAGATCATGTCCTCGTCGACGTTGAGTGCGCTGCACTTCTCTTCTTGCGCCATCCACAGCTGCGCGAACCGCCGCCCGCCGAGATTATTTCGGCAGTATACGGTCCCCGCGGAAATTCTTAGGTAGTGCTTGTTGTAAAGCACGGTCGGATGGAACAGCAGGCAGATATCGCTTCTGATGTTGTCGAAGAACGTCAACGGCTTGCGCACCACCGCATCCGCGTCGAGATAGAGGATGTCGCGATCGGAAAACTTTTTCAAACAGTAGTCGAGAAACACCGGCTTGAGCCGCGTCGTCGATTCCCATGACCCAAGGTGCTCGTAGCGCTTCAGGAAATGGTTGATCCCGTGCGCTTCGAGCGAACGCTTCAACGACGTGACCTGGGCGAGGTAATTCGGGGTGTAGAAGCAGCACACGACGTAGCGCTGATTGCCTTCCAGCCAGGAGTACTCTTCCGGCAACTGAGCCAGTGCACGAACGTCCGGGCCTTGGTTTTCCTTCAGCGCTACCATCGGCTGCGCCATAAACTGGTACTCCCGTTCAGCGGCCCGGCTTGATTCCATGCATCCGGGACCATGTCAACGGGACATCGACCGTGCATAAGCCCCCGGCAAACCAGCACATTAATGCACGAAGGGGGTATTGCGTTGCTGCGTGATTGACGCAGTGCCGACAGGCCCGCCCTGATGGGCACTTATGCACACCAGAACGGGCCGGCACTAAGGCACGGCTCCTGGTACGATCATCCGGCTCCGTGGCAGGCCGGCCGCGTTTCAGCGATCGACCGGACTCGGATATGCCGGGTGACGAGGCCGCGCCAAGGTCTTATGACAGCCAGGGTCTTATGACAGCCAGGGTCTAATGACAGCCAGGGTCTGCTGACAGACTATCACGACCAGGGCCGGCCCACGAGCTTCGCCGGCTCCGGACACCGATCACGAAGGGATATCAATGACACGCCTCGCCCGACCGCTGGAGAAACTGCGCAGCCGCTACGATGTCGTCGTCGTAGGTTCCGGTTACGGCGGCGGCGTCTCGGCGTCACGCCTCGCGCGCGCCGGCAAGCAAGTCGCTGTTCTCGAACGCGGTCGCGAGTTCGTGACCGGAGAATTCCCTTCCCGCTTTCCCGAATTGCGCAACGAGCTGCGCATTACCGGCAAGTCGATGTCCTCTGGCTCTGCGACCGCGCTGTTCGATCTTCGCATCGGCGACGACGTTCACGTCCTGGTCGGCTGCGGCCTTGGCGGCGGCTCGCTCGTCAACGCCGGAGTCTGCCTCCGGCCCGACCCGCGCGTCTTCGGTGACGAAGTCTGGCCGGGCCAGATCCGCCAGGACGGGCTCCTCGATGAAGGCTTCCGCCGCGCCGCCAACTGGGTGCGGCCCGCAACGCATCCTCGCGCCGCCGAGATGACGAAATACCAGGCCATCGCCGGCGCCGCCGGCGCGACCGGCTGCACCATGCGCGACACCCCCGTCGCCGTCAGCTTCGAAGAAAACGTAAATCCTGCCGGCGTGCGCCAGCCCGCGTGTACGTCCTGCGGCGACTGCTGTTCGGGTTGCAACGTCGGCGCCAAGAACACGGTGGCGCTGAGTTACCTGCCCGACGCCGTCCGCCACCGCGCGGAAATCTTCACGGAAATCACCGTCAGCCGTGTTCTCAAACGGGCCGGCGGCGGCTGGCAGGTTCACGCCCGCCCGACGGGCGCGAAGTCGAACGGCACGCACGGGGAGAACAACGAGATCCTCATCGAAGCCGACGTCGTCATTCTCGCCGCCGGTACGCTTGGATCGACCGAGATACTCCTGCGCTCCGTGGACGCAGGCCTGCCCATCTCGGACCGCCTTGGCAAACGCTTTTCAGCCAACGGCGACATCATCGCCTTCGGTTACGGCGGCACTGAAATCGTCAACGCCATCGGCATCGGCCATCCCGCAAAGATCGACGGCTTCGAAGTCGGCTCGGCGGTGACCGGCCAGCTCGAATACCGCGATGCTGAAAACCTCGACCTCGAATACGCCGTACAGGACGGCGCGATGCCTTCGCCCATCGCACCCGCCCTGCCGTTGATGTTCCTGCCGAACGGCCGCTTGCTCGGTGCCGTGCAAAGCCTCATCAGCGGCGTCTACAAAGGGCCGTTCGCGCGCCTTCAGACGTTCTTTGCCGTATCCCACGACAGCGCATCCGGGCAGTTCCGGCTCGATGCCGGCAAGCTCGCGCTCAGTTGGCCGAACGCCAGAAACGAACCCGTCTACAAGCGCCTCGGTGAAGCCCTCTCCGCAATATCCGCGCACGTCGGCGGCTCTTACGTACAAAACCCATTGGCCGGGACCGTCATGGGCCAGCAGCCGGCAACGGCCCACCCGCTCGGCGGTTGCGGCATGGGCGCCGACCGCCTCAGCGGCGTCGTCGATCACGCCGGCCGCGTATTCGACAGTTCTTCAGGGGCCGGCACCAACGCCGTCCACGATGGCCTCTACGTCATCGACGGATCGATCATCCCCCGTTCGCTCGGCGTCAATCCCCTGCTCACCATCACCGCGCTCGCCGAACGCGCCATGCTGCACATGAAGGCCGACTACGGACTGACCTTCGACGCCGGTCCGGTCGCAACCAAGATACCGGCGGAGGTTTCCGCCCCAGGTGCATTTTTCTAACCACGACCTTAAGTCTCGATGATCGCGACCGAGATCGACCGGCTGCCTTGTCAGCAAGTCGGCGCGTCGGCGCGTCGGCCCGCATCTTTGCCTTAATGCCCTTTCAGCACCAATTCCGTGATCGGCAGTAGGAGTGCCTGAAGCCGCAACATCACCGCATGGACGACCCCAACGGTGTCGACGGCATGCAGGTAAAGCCATGTGCCAAACCCGATGTCGGCGCTCTGCAGACGCTCGTGGTTGTTGCTGTAGGCGTTTGCCGCACAACTGCTGCCCGGCAACACGCCAGCCAAACCATTTTCGTATAGCGGCTCGAGGAACACCGTGATCGTCCCGGGACGCGACATCTGCTGCACGTCGACAAGTTGGTCCGAAGCCCGGAACTGCCCGGCGGCGATGTAGTCCTGGACGCGCGTAACCACCATCGGGATTATCACCCACGGTCTCGAAATACAGGTAGCCTCGGCCGTCATGCCAACCTTCAGGACCTGTCCCTCGATTTGATTGAAACCGGCAGCGAGCGCCCATCGTCCAGCCGCCTTTGGGATCAGGACACCGGCGGGACGCATGAACGGATTGACGTAATCGCCTTCCTTCAATGCGAACTGTTCGACCCGGCCATCCACTCCGGCCTTGACGACCATCTTGTCGAGTTCGACTTGCGCTTGCTGCAAGGCGGCTTCGGCGGTCGCCTTCTGCGCCGGCAGGAGCGTTGACACACGCGTTTCCGCCGACTGTTTCGCCGCCGTGGCTGCCGCCAGTGAACCCTTGGCGCTGGCAACCTCGTTCTGCAGCCGCTCGATATCGCGCTGCGCAACGATGCCCGCGTTGCGCCGGCTGAGTTCTTCCTTGGTCCTCAATTCGTCCTGCGCATTGGCCAGTGCACCCTGCGCCTGCTGCACTTGCCCTTCGGCACTGGCAATTTCGGTCTGCCCCACCGCCAACCCAGCCTCGACCTCCGCGATCTGTCGCTTCGCCAGTTCGAGTGCGGCATCCTGCTTGGCGCTGTCGAGCCTGAAGATCGGCGCGCCTTTCGTGACCTCGCCGCTGACATCGACATAGACCTCGGCAACCCGGCCGCTGGTTTCGGGGACGATCGGAATGGCGCGGAACACTGCCGTGACGTTCGTCGTCGATGGGTGGTTATAGAAAATCACGGCAATCAGACCGACGGTCAGCATCAAGCAGGCCGTGATCCCGTAGCGCAATTCATACCACACTGAGAAAAGCGTGATCTCGTGACCCAGCCTCTTGCCTTGCCGAAATCGCCTGTAGAGGTAGTCGGGAACGACCGTGAAGAGCGAACAAAGAAGAACCTCAAGCATCTTTCCGCGCCCCCTCTGCATCCTTGCCATCGACCTTTGCAACAGGCGGTGACACCGCAGCGATTGGTGTCGGCCTGACCCGTTCGACGGCAATGTTGTTGAGTCTGTCGAGCGAGCCGGCAATGCTCTGCAGCGGACCATGGAAATCAGGCAGCGAGACTTCCGGCAGCTTCACCATCGCCAGTAGCAGCGCAGCGACCCAGAAAGCGTGGATGTGGGTGAACAAAGCCAGCAGACACAGAACGGCAACGAAGTCGTACTGCCATTTGTTGTGCACCATCCGCTCCGGCAGAGAATGCAGCCACAGAAAGAAGACACCCGCGGCGAGCACTGCGGCGATGAGAATGAGTCCCGCAAGCACGAGCAGCGTATCCGTTTGGCCAGGCGCCGTAATGAAGGCAGGCAAATGATGTCCTGCTGCTGGGTGGACCCCGGTCATTAACGCTTTCTCCAGGAAAAAATTGAACTGCGAAACTTCAAAATAGCTCAGGCAGCCAACCAACGGAAGAAGAAGCTCATGACGGCTAATGAGGAAAGATTCCATGTCCGTGCGGAACACTGGCGGGGCGACCGGAGTTAATCGCCAAAAGCCCGCCTCCAAGGGCAGATTGCCTTCTGAACCGGAGGCACGCCTCTCCAGCTTCATTCGCTCGCTTTGTGACCGGCGGATGCATCAAGCAGCAGGCGTTGTGTTCAATGTCCAGCAACCTGAAAGAGTACGGTATGGCGCGCACTCACTCCCCGCATCCCGAGCCGACGGCTGTAATTGCGGGTCACCCGATCCACCCGATGCTGGTGCAGTTTCCCATCGTCTGCTTCACGCTCGCCCTCGTGACCGATATTACCTACTGGCAGACATCCAACCTTATGTGGGCAGAGTTTTCAGCGTGGCTGCTGCTGGCAGGCATAGCTTTAGGGGTCCTTGCGGCCGTCTTTGGCCTGATTGACTTTGTCTTCAACCGCGACATCCGAAATGCGCGACCTGCTTGGCCGCACGCAATCGGCAATGCGATCGTGCTGGTCTTGGCTTTCTTGAACAATCTGGTTCATGCACGCGACGGCTGGACCGCGGTCGTGCCCTGGGGCCTGACGCTTTCGGCGCTGACGGTCGCCGTCATGCTTGTGACCGCATGGCTCGGGGCGTCGCTCGTCCAAGTGCACGGCGTGGGGGTGCGCAGATCATGAGTAATCTAACCATGCGATTCGTCACCGCTGTTGTCGCTTCCCCGTTTCTGTTTCCCCTCGCCGGATGCGGGGAAAGCGGACAAGATTTCGACGTCTCCCAACAGATCGGTCCCGATCCCGTCCTGCCCGAACCGAATCCGGGACTCCTTGCCGGTATGAAAATCGCGGAGGTGGTTGGTTGGAACGAAGGCGAGAAGCCAACCGTGCCCGAAGGTTTGCAAGTCACAGCCTACGCCAAGGATTTGGCTCACCCGCGCACCGTACACACTCTTCCCAACGGCGACGTCCTCGTCGTGCAGTCGCGCGCTCCCTCGGGCAAGCCGATGCCCCGGCCAAAGGATGTTATCCGCTCCTGGATCATGTCGATGGCCAAGGGCGGTGGGCCGAAAAAGGAAACGAACCTGATCACCCTTCTGCGCGACACGGACCGGGACGGGCAGGTCGATGAGCGCAGCGACCTGCTGACGGGACTTAATTCGCCGTTCGGCGTAGCGTGGATCGACGGCACACTCTATGTGGCCGCGACCGACGCGATCCTTGCTTATCCCTACCAGCTCGGCGAAACCAGCATCTCTGCTCAGCCGACCGTCTTGGCGCCGCTGCCGGGTGGTCCCATCAATCACCACTGGACCAAGGACTTGGCGTTGAGCCCGGACGGAAAGTTTCTTTTTGCTTCAGTCGGTTCGAATTCGAACGTCGCTGAGCGCGGACTGGAGGCAGAGAAAGGGCGGGCGGCGATCTGGCAGGTGGATCGCTCGACGGGGGCCGCGCGCGTCTACGCTTCGGGGCTGCGCAATCCGAACGGGCTGAACTTCCATCCCGAAACCGGAGTGTTGTGGACTGTCGTCAACGAGCGCGACGAGCTTGGCCCGAACCTCGTTCCGGACTATCTGACATCGGTTCAGAAGGATGCCTTCTACGGCTGGCCTTGGAGCTATTACGGCACTCACGTGGATAAGCGGGTGCACCCGCCGCGGCCCGACTTGGTGGAGAAGGCCGTAAAGCCGGACTATGCCTTGTCCAGCCATGTCGCCGCCCTCGGCCTCGCGTTCTCGCTGAATTCGGCCATGCCGGAGCCCTACGCGAACGGTGCCTTCATCGGCGAGCACGGTAGCTGGAACCGCAGCGCCTTCAACGGCTACAAGGTGGTCTACGTGCCATTCCAGAACGGCAAGCCCGCTGGCAAGGCGCGCGATGTCGTGACCGGCTTTCTTGAGGGTGACAAGGCGCGTGGTCGCCCTGTCGGCGTGGCAATCGATGGCACCGGTGCCCTCCTGGTTGCCGATGATGTCGGAAATACCGTGTGGCGCGTCGCTTCGGTCGACGGCTCCATCACACCATCGCCAATAGGCTCGGACCGGGTGCAGGTCAGTGCGCAACTCTCCGGAACTCGCGGCGAAGTTTCTGCCGGGACCAACGGTCGCACCGGCCAGGGCCAATCAACCGAAAACGCACCAAAGCCCTCACAGACCGACATCGCCCCGGCGGTATTGCCGCAAGGCTTTGCCAGCGAAAACAATAGGTGACGGAGCGAGAAGTTTGCGGGCCTAATTGGCCCGCCAAGGTATTGCCGCACAGCGTCCGGTTTCACTCTCATGAAAATTTCTTAATGAGGCCGTGCAGAAAGGAACCTTCGCTTAACCTTTCGGTTTCCTGTGAGGCTGGGGAGCTATGTCTCGAGCCATATCCTTGCAATTGAAAGGACGACATCATGTGGAAATCTATCATTCTATCTGCCGCCATGGCAGGAGCCCTCGCGGTCTCGCCTGCATTCGCCCAACAGCCGTCGCCCGGTGAAATGCCGGCCAACCAGATGGAACAGGGACAGGGACAGGGACAGGGACAGGCAGCGAGCCAATACAAGGGCTGGCCGGTCTTCGGTTCTGGCGGTGAGAAGATCGGTGAGGTCGTGGAAGCCCGGATGGGCGCCGACGGCAAGCCCGACGCGCTCCATGTTGAGGCCGCACAGGAACTCGGCATAGGCACGAAAACGATCGAGGTGCAGAAGGATCAGTTCGAGGCCGGCGACAACCGGATCGAACTCACGCTTTCTTCGGAAGAGGCCAAGTCACTCCCCGAAGCACAGAAGTCGCAATAGGGAAGCGAATTAGTTCCCCAGTGGCGGTGCCCTCCTGGTGTGTGGTGAGTTCATAGTAGCACTCAACTATTCACTTGCGATGCCGCATGGGGGGGCATCGCCTACGACGTTGTGCGGTAATGACGAATGCATTCCGCGGATGAAATGTTTGAGCTGCGCCAACGCAGCTGAGAAGCAGGTCCGATCGGGAAAAGGAAGCTGTCAGTTTCCGTTATGATGATTGCGGGAGACAACCGGTACGCCTGCCTTTTGTGCCACGCACGATGACGAGGCCGGCTCGAAAATAGTCTGCCTCGTGATTGAACTCCCCGCGATGACACGCCAGCAATACGAGGTGCCGAGTTGATGTCGTACTTGCGATTCGCAGCAATGATTGGGACGGGAACCGCGATCATGTACGGCTTGATGTACCTCAACACATATGCGTGGGAGCAGGTCTTCTGGAGCGAGACACGGGCGTGGATGGCGCTCCTGATGGGGGCCACCATGGCTGTGGTCATGTTGGGCTTCATGTGGTCAATGTATCCGGACCAGACGATCAATTTGGGAATTTTGGGCGGCTCGGCGCTGGTATTTGCTGCGTCCCTCTGGCTGGTGCGCAGCCAGGTCACCATCGACGACGCGGACTACATGAAGGCGATGATCCCGCATCATTCGATCGCCATACTGACAAGCGAGCGCGCCCAGATCTCCGATCCGCGTGTCCGCAAGCTCGCCGATGAAATAATCGCCGCACAGGAACGCGAAATTGCTGAGATGAGGTACCTCATTTGGGACCTCGAGAGGCGCGACTGATGATTGCATTTCCGAGAACCGTGAATTCAGGACTACTCCTTTCCTTTTCGCTGCTGGTTTTCGTCCTGACCGGTTGCAGCCAAACCCCCTCAGCCGGCGATGAGACAACACCGGCGCAATCCCATACCGTTGCGCAGGTCGTTTCGCCCGCCGAAGCTCTGCAGGGCGCAGTCATTGCGACCGTTGATCCGGCAACGTTGGTGGAACACGAGATCAAACAGGTCGTCACGAGCAATTCCCGCTGCGAGTTTCGGTACACGAGTGCCGGACGACCCGTCCTCGCCGTCGCCATCAGCCCGAATGGAGAAGCGGAGAGAGGGGTGTTGAAGTTGAACGGAAACCTGATTGCTCTCGACCCCAAGTCTGCAGAACCGGCCGCAGATCGGCTTGCGCAACTCGCAAGCCTCTCTGCTGGCCGCATGACCGCCGTCGTCCGCCAGGTCGTCGAATCTTCCGGCACTGTGCGCAAGGGAGTCCAACGCAGGTTAGCCCACATGGTGTTCGAAATCGGGTCGGACGAACTAAAGGTCGGCTACCGAGGTTACTACGACTGCGGCGATGCGCTGCAGGACATCGCCTACCGCCATTGAACAATGCGGCGAGCGCGACTCCGGCGGGATGCTGGGTCGTGTCTTGACCCAGATAACATTCCAGATTTTCTTGGCGCGCCAACGTCTGCCGTTAGACCTCCCGCCGCCCATGCCCCCGGTTTCGCTCCGCTACCTGATCCGATTACGACTGACGTGGATTCGGAACTCCCGACATTCTCGCGACAGCCGTCGGCTCCCCGATGACGACCTCGCCTCGCCAGAACCGCAGATCCTGATCTTGATCGGTCGGCGTGAAGCGCTCCAAGGGAGCCCAGACACCGCTGTCGCGTCGAAGCGCTATGCCGCCACCCGCAAAAACCAGAGCCAGCCCGCCGGCAATATCCCAGATGTTGGGCGACGTGAATCGCGCCGCCTGCAGGAGTCCGGCCGCAACCATGGCGCACTCGAACGCAGCCGAACCCGTCTTGCGCGTTTCCCAGAAGTTATCGCTGACAGTCGCCACCGGCACTCCGACCAGGCGGCGGCGCACGGCCGGATTGCCCTTCGGCGTCACATCGGCGCCATCGAAGCGCACCTTGCCGCCGAGCGTGCAGTGATAGACGCCGGCGCGGAGCGCGTGGCTGATCGGGCACCAGAGCGCACCGACGACCGGTACTCCCTTGAATATGATCCCAATCGAGGCCGAGAACAGCGGCAGGCCGTTGATGAAATTCGCCGTTCCATCGATTGGATCGATCAACCAGATGAAGTCGGCGTCCCGCACAGGCCGCTCGTCCATCTCCTCACCGATGATGTCGTGATCGGGGAAGTTTCGTGCCAGACGTTCGCGGATCAGGCTTTCGACCTTCTCGTCGACCTCCGAGACCGGATCGCGCCACCGGGCCTCCTCGGCACCCGACTTGTATTTGACGGCAAGCACGTTGCCGAGAGCCTTGGTGATTTCCATTCCGGCGGCCCCGGCCAATTCGATGGCGAGATGCTCCATATCTCTCAGATCGTCTCGCGAAACCCCGTGGGCCGCGAGGTCTTCAAGTGAGTTCATGCCGCGCCTGCCTTTTTCTCCAGCGCCTTCTGGCTCGGATGCTTGACCGGAACCACGATTCTCACGGGGTCTTCCTCACAAGCCAGGTCGACGCTGAACTTGCCGGCCGAGGCCGCAAACGCCTCGTCGTCGAGCCGCGTTGGCGCGTCGTGGAAGGTTAGCTCGACCTTCCCGGCTTGCCGGGTAAGGAACGGCGGAGTCCCGTCGACGGGTGACTCTAGCCAGTCCATCATCGCTTCACGGCTGTCGCTGTCGAAAATGACGACATCGAGCTTCTTGTCGGTAACGTCGGCCGTCGTCGCAATCGGCAATCCAGGGCCGGTAAATGCTATGTTGCAGACCTCTATTCCGAGTACGGAGAGTTCCTCGGTTTGTCTCCCGATCGTCAAAGTCATTTCGATTGGATCGGCCCGCTTGAGTGCCTTCCTCAGGAGCTTGCGACCGTATTGCAAACTCTTGGCGCCGTCGGGCTTCTTACCCTTCTTGCTCATCTTCTTGCCGTCGAGCAGGTACTGCGGAAAGACGCCGACGCCATAGGCTTCCACGAACAGACTTGTCCCCCAATGACCTGTGGCATGAGCAATCGAGACCGGGCACGAGCGCTCGGTGTCCCACGTCTCGGCCAGTTCCTGCGGGGTGCCGGATATGCCGAGCGACCGCGCAAAATTATTCGCGGTGCCGAGCGGAAGAATAGCGATCGGAACGCTACGCTCGCGAAGCCGGGTCAACACGTGGGCAACTGTCCCATCGCCACCGGCGACAACGACGAGATCGACGCGATCGACGCGATCGACGCGATCGACCGACTTGTGCAGGGCTTCGGTGAACGCCTCGCCTTTTACGTCGGCATAATGCACGTTGTACCCGGCAAGCTTCAAGGCAGCCTCGATGCTGTCGCGGTCGTTGCCCTCGCTGCCGGCTTTCGGGTTGTGACAAAGAAGAGCGTTTATCATACACGCTACAACGGCGCTGCGGTTGGCAGGTTCCACCGGTCCGACGGTCGTTGGTGTGGGCGCAAGCCTAGTGTTCCGGTTCTGACATTTGCTTCCCGTTGCAGCAGGTCTAAGAGCAAATGTCGGAACCATAAGGAACACTAGCAAGCCTATGATTCTAGTGTGATGATTCAGAAATTCGCTACCATCTGCGGCTAGGTTCAGAGCGAACTTCTGAATCTGAATCACACTAGCAACTCTATGATTCTAGTGTCCCTTTTGTATCCGAAGTTCGCTCAAGTGGTTGCTGCAGAGTAGAGGCGAACTTCGGAGACGGGACATTAGTGTAGCTTTTACATCTAACGTTTGGTTCAATACGCCAGCCGCTAGAGCAACATCCGATCTGACGGAATCGCCGAGAGCGATTCCCAGATCGGATGAAGTTGCTATAGATTCATAATGCTAGAGCATCTTTATCCGACCATCCGATCGCGAAAAGCGATCGCGTGTGCGGATGATGCTCTATTGGGTGCCAAACGTTAGATGGTTCCACCAGTACTCGAAGACAACCTGAGGCCGGAATCCGACGGGCATCGCTAACGAGGTTGCAGACGCGGATTGCACCTTTGCTCCAAACGTTGACTTCAACTTGTCGATGGTCGCCGGTCCTACGCCCTCGACGTCCTCCAGCTGATTGATCGTTTCAACGGGTCCGTGAGTTTCGATGTAATCGACGATGGCTTCAGCCACTGATGTCGATACGCCTTCGACTGAAGACAATTTGTCTATCGACGCGCGATTGATGTCGAGTTGCATGCTTTTTTTCCCATCGCACAGTGTGAATGTTATTTGGCTAACCGGCAACGCCGGCTATTCCCTCCAAATGCAACAGCGTGCGTACGAATCGCCGTGCCTTGGTCGTTGCGGTTGCCGGGGAAACGCGAGAGTTTGCCGAGCGTTCCGCGACTGTTCCAAAAAACAAACAGTCACCGGGAAACTATCGGAACAACCATCCTCAGGCATCGCCCACGAACCTTTCGGCTTTGGACCATCTGCTTGCGCCGCAGTGAGAACACGTTCCACGCTTCTTCTGGACGGTGCCGCAGTGTCTGCAGGCATATTCGGCACCGCTGACAGCGGTCGTTTGCGCAACGTTGGAACTCTTTCCATTGTCCGCGCACGAAACCGGTGGAACAATCGTCAGGCCGGCTCGGGGGACCGCAAATTTAAAGACGCTGAGTGAGCCGTTTTTCTCTAGAAACGCCGCTCTGACCTGACCCAGGTTTTCGATGCCGGACAGTCTCAGCATCCCGAAGATCTCTTCGGATGTAAGCACCTTTTCATCGAGGACTATGACCCCGTCCTTGACGCATTGTTCAGGATCGAGATTGATGATGCGGTCCATTGTTTCGCTTTTGCGGACGGTGAAGAACAACAACTCGTTCATTGCGACGATCAGCGTGATAACCGCCATTGTATGGAGCAAGGGCACTTGGGGATAGAACATCGGGTCGCCAACGGCGGAGCCGAGCGACACGATCAAAAACAACTCGATTGTCGAGAACTGGCCGGTTGCGCGCTTGCCGATAGCGCGAATGAGCACGAATGCGTAAATATAGATGACGGCCGTACGAAACAAGATTTCGGCGTAAAACAACCATGGCTCGCTTCCGACGAATAATCGTTCCAGATCAAACGGGGTGACAGGCGGATTCATGGGTTACCTTGTTGCTGGTTTCGTCGGATCCAGCGAGACGACCGTGCAAGGTTCAACGTGATAAATTGCAAAAAGTTGCGAAAACCCCCTCTGCTCCGCACACGCCGGTGCAGCTTCTTCGGTCACCATGCAGGATGTCGGACAGCTTTCCAGCAAACTGGAAGCTGCCCGCCACGTCCATCATCGAAGAATATTCAGTGTGATCGAAATGTATTCTGGTGCCCCGAAACGTATTGCGGCGACCGTTAACGGATGCGCGCCGACCGGCCTTCGTGGCAAGCCTTTACCCAACTTCGGACCGCAACTCTCGGCGGACCGCAACCGCCCGCAGCATCGCGGAGGCGAAGGGAAGCTTCCCGTCGGCACTTGCAGCCGGTCAACGGTGGTGCCACCGATCATGTTTCCGCCAGCCTCGTACCAGCGGACCGTCCCGCCACCGCCAACCTTTGACCAGCGGGCCGTCGCGCCAACCCCATTTCCGGTCATGCCTATGGCTGTGACCATCGCCTCTCCACCATCCGCGTGTCCGGTAGCCATACGTCCGTGTGTCGCCGACATAGGTGTCGCGATAGTCGTGGCCGGAGTGACGGTAATCGTAGCGGTCGCCGAAGAAGCATGCATGCGATTGTGTCGTCATCGCAAGAAATCCGACTGCGGCCATGGCCGCGATTGAAAACGGGGCCGATTTCGTGATGTTTTTCAATAGTGCCATGAATAGTCTCCATATCACTTTGCACCAGCTGTTTGGCAGCCTGAGCGTGAACCGACAATCCGGGTGGTGGTTCCGGGACTCCAAAAGAAGTAATGATCGATTCCGTACAGATCGATATCCCCGCACGCCGGATCCAGCGCCAGCGATATAGTTTTCTCTGTAAAGGTACTGCCGCGGCAGGCGGCGCGCACAGCACTATCCGGGGCTGGTTTCTCAGCCTCTGGAACAGATGGAGGTCTCGAAAGTTTTACGCCATGTCCCGTTCAGCCGGCGGCGGCCACAGTTCAACGACAATTGGCTCTTCGCCAGCGCGCCAACGTCGTTACGGACAGGCGTTTTCAATTCGGAGAATAAGCGATGCCAGCGAAATCCAAGGCGCAGCAGAAGGCCGCCGGCGCTGCACTCAGCGCAAAGCGCGGCGAGACGAAAAAGAGCGACCTCAAAGGCGCATCCAAGGGCATGTATGAAAGCATGAGCGAGGAAGAGCTGGAGGAGATGGCCTCAACGAAGCGCAAGAACAAGCCCGACAAAGTGTCGGATGACAGCTGACATGCCGTCCCCTTCTGTGCCGACCCTGCAAATGGCGGTGACGGAAGTCGGCCGATTAGATCTCGAACCCCTGAGCGCACGGGCGTTGTCAAAGAGTTCGAAAAAGATTGGAGTGACCGGTACGCTGATTGGCACGATGCAGCGATAACCGAGGCGCTCATTGTCGCGGAATTCGATGAGCGGCAGACGAAAGGACACACGCCATGGCAATCGAGTTCAACCACACAATCATCTGGGCCCGCGACAGCAAGGCATCAGCGACCTTCCTCGCCGAGATGCTCGGTCTACCGGCGCCGCGGCACTGGGGACCGTTCGAGATCGTCACCACAGATAACAACGCCAATCTCGACTTCATGGACAGGCAGGGCGAGATCCCGTCGCGGCACTTCGCGTTCCTGGTCGGCGAGCCGGAGTTCGACGCGATCTTCGACCGGATCGAACAGCGTGGGCTCGAATACTGGGCCGATCCCGCGCAAGCGAAGCAGGGCGAGATCAACCGGCACGACGGCGGCCGTGGCTTGTATTTCGAGGACCCCGACGGTCACCTGCTCGAGATCATCACGCGGCCGTACGGCTCAAGTGGCTTGGGGCCTTGAGCGGCCCTCGCGCGCAGTCTCGCCTGTCACTTCGAGCCAGGCCCGGTTTCTGCGGCCTTACGTCAATGCGCATCAATCGCCGAAGGTGATTCCTGGATCGGATAAAGTTGCTCTAGAATCAGAATGCTGGAGCCTGACAGCAAAGAATGACGTGCATATATCGCCTCACCTGCAGTCACTGTCATGCGGAGTATGCCAAATGACCGACAACAGAATAACCGTTCAAACGATCATTGCCGCGCCCATCCACCGTGTCTGGGAGAGCTATACGACGCCCGAGGACATCCAGCAGTGGAATGCCGCGTCCGACGACTGGCATACTCCGAGGGCGTCCGTCGATCTTCGCGAGGGGGGCGCGTTCTCTTCCCGCATGGAGGCGAAGGATGGCAGCGTCGGTTTCGATTTCGCGGGAACCTATACGAGGATCGTGCCTCACGAGTTCATCGCCTACGCGTTTGGCGACCGGCAGGCAGAAGTCGAGTTCCTCGAAGGCAGGGACGGCGTGACAGTGCGCGTCACCTTCGACGCCGAGGCAACGCATTCGATCGAGCAGCAACGCAGCGGCTGGCAAGCCATTCTGAACAATTTCAAGCGCCACGTCGAGGCGGGCCGGAGCGCTTGATCCTCGTGTCGGTTGAGCGCAGAATTCGACCGCGTGTCAGGAGCCGAAGTAGTCAGAGTTGGAGTGCCATGCAGCAGCAGATTGCCGTAATCACGATCGGAATCGATGATCTTGAGCGTTCGAAGCGGTTCTACGGTGATGGCTTCGGCTGGGAACCCGTTTTCGAGAACGAGGAAATCGCTTTTTACCAGATGAACGGTCTGGTGCTCGGGACTTGGCTCAGCTCCGCACTCTGCGAAGACATGCAGCGTCCGTCGTCAGGCGATAACCGGGCACCATTGGCCCTCGCTCACAACGTCCAGAAAAAAGTCGACGTCGAACCATTGATGGACGCTCTCGTCGTTGCGGGAGGCACACTGCTTCGTGCGGCGGAAGCACCTCCCCATGGAGGCTTCAGAGGCTACGTCGCCGATCCTGATGGCCACGCTTGGGAAATCGCCTGGAACCCGGCTTGGCTGATTGATGCGCAGGGACATGTGACGTTCAAGGCGTAGTGTGGTCGTGTGATGCTCTAGCCGGGCATCTCGTCGCAACAATATGTCTGTCAAATGTCGGAAAGCGTCGAGTGGAAGCGCCCTAAGTGGGCAAGGACCAAGTCACTCTCGCCAATGGAAAAGGAGCAACACGATGGCCAACACGGTCCAGCCCTACCTCTTCTTTCGCGGCCGCTGCGAGGAGGCGATCGAATATTACAAGTCGACGCTCGGAGCCGATGTGAAGATGCTGATGCGGTTCAGGGACAACCCGGATCAGCCGCCGCCGGGGGCGATGCCCGCGGAGTTCGCCGACAGGGTGATGCACGCCGAAATACGTGTCGCCGGCGTCGATATACTGATGTCGGACGGCATGAACAGCGGTCCGCTCGATTTCACCTGCATGTCGCTCGCGCTCAGCGTCGACAATCCGGCCGAGGTCGATCGGCTCTGCAACGCGCTCGCCGCCGAGGGGAAGATGCAGATGCCGATCAGCCCGACCTTCTTTGCAGAGCGTTTTGGCTCCGTCGAGGACAAGTTCGGCGTTTCATGGATGGTGATCACGCCCAAGGCGGGCGGCGTGCCAGGCGGCTCGCAGTAAGGCTCCTCGCTCAGCGGCGCCATGACTGAAGCCGGCGCGCATCCTTCCGTACCGCTTGTCGCGTATCCCTCGCTGAACGCGTGACCATCGCGGCGACGGCCGCGAGACGTTCGTGAAGCTGTATTCGTGCGGAAGAACCCCGCCACACAAGCCTGCGCCGTGTGGCAAACGAAAATGGAAGGGGTTCGCCGCCAGCGGTGCTGGTGGAGCCGAGGGGGATCGAACCCCGCCACACAAGCTTGCGCAGTGTGGCAAACGAAAATGGAAGGGGTTCGCCGTCAGCGGTGCTGGTGGAGCCGAGGGGGATCGAACCCCTGACCTCCGCAGTGCGATTGCGGCGCTCTCCCATCTGAGCTACGGCCCCGGCTCCATGTCGCATGATCTAGGAAGCGCTTCTGGACATTGTCAAGACGCCGCCTGTACCGGATCCAGATGGCCGACGCAGCCCGCTACCGCTGGGCCCCGCCGTCTGCCGCACTTGCCGTCGGCGCAGCGCAACGCTACACGTCCAGATCAGGCATAAAGCTGAGGCGGGGCACCATGGGCAACCTTCTGATCATAATTTTGAACTTCCTGGTCCAGGTCATCCAGGTTTACATCTTTATCGTGCTGGCGAGCGTCGTCTTCAGCTGGCTGATCGCCTTCGGTGTGGTCAATCCGTACAACCCGACCGTGCGCTCGATCTATCAGGCCATCAGCGCGCTGACAGAGCCGGCGCTTCGCCCGATCCGGCGGGCGCTGCCAGATCTCGGTGCCGTCGACATCTCGCCGATCGTGCTGCTGCTCGTCTTGATGTACCTCGTCGTGCCGATCATCACCCAGTTCCTGATCCCGCAGATTATCGGCCTCAGCCTGTGAGCGACGCCGGCCCCGTTCCCTGGAACCCCATCGACGGGGGCCTCTCGTTACGTGTTCGCGTGACACCGAAATCCGCAGCCGATGCCATCATCGGTCTCTGTGAAACCCCTGACGGCCCTGCGATACAGGTGAAGGTGCGCGCGATCCCGGCCGCCGGGGCCGCCAATGTGGCGGTCGAAAAGCTGATCGCCAAATGGCTCGGACTGCCGAAATCGGTCGTCAGCCTGCATTCGGGCGGCAAATCGCGCGTCAAGTTGCTGCATGTCCTCGGCGATGCCCCTAACTTAGTAGGAATAGCCGGCACTAAATTGCAGTGTCTTGAGGGATAACTCATGATTTTTGGCTGGTTCGGACGCAAGTCCGCACACAAGGAAAAACCCACCGCGAAGGAGGATACATCGAGCATGGCGAACGCAAGGATCATCGACGGCAAGGCGGTTGCGGCACAGGTTCGCGCCGATATAGCGGCAAAAGTGGCCGCATTGAAAAGCGCAAACGGTTTCACCCCGGGCCTGGCTGTGGTGCTCGTCGGCGAAGATCCCGCAAGCAAGGTTTATGTGCGCAACAAGGGCGCGCAGACCAAGGAAGTCGGTATGAACTCGATCGAGCACAAGTTGCCGGCCGAGACATCTGAAGCCGATATCCTGGCCCTGGTCGACAGCCTCAACAAGGACCCGGCCATCAACGGGATCCTCGTGCAGTTGCCGCTCCCCAAGCACGTCGATGCCGAGAAAGTCCTGAACGCCATCGATCCGGGCAAGGACGTCGACGGCTTCCATCCCGTCAACGTCGGCCGTCTTTGGATCGGCGAAGCCGCTCTCGCCCCTTGCACGCCGACTGGCTCGGTGATCCTCGCCAAGTCCGTGCAGGAAAACCTGTCTGGAATGAACGCGGTCATCATCGGCCGCTCAAACATCGTCGGAAAACCGATGGCGGCCCTGCTGTTGCGTGAGAACTGCACCGTGACGATTGCCCATTCGCGCACGAAGGATATCGCCAGCGTGGTGCGCGGCGCCGATCTGGTGATCGCCGCCGTCGGCATCGCCGAATTCGTCAAGGGCGACTGGATCAAGCCGGGTGCAATCGTCATCGACGTCGGCATCAACCGCGTCGAAGTCCCGGGCGGCAAGGCCAAGCTCAAGGGCGACGTCGCCTACGACGAGGCAGCAGCGATCGCCAGCGCCATTACGCCGGTTCCAGGCGGCGTCGGCCCCATGACGATTGCGTGCCTGTTGAAGAACACCCTGCAGGCCGCCCAGATGCAGCACCGACTTGCGATCACCGCCTGACCGGTAAAGTCGTCAGACCTGCGAATTGCCCGGTACCGGCCCCTCGGTGCCGGGCCTTTTTTAACCGATGGCCGCATATCCGTCCAGTTCGCTCGTTGAATACGATACGAGCGGGCCTCTTTCAGGCTGCCTGCCGCCTTCGCAGCGTTTCCCCACGATAGGACAGCGCTTCGGCAATATGCATGCGCGAAACGTTATCCGCAGCCTCGAGGTCGGCAAGCGTCCGCGCCACCCGTAGTGTCCTGTGAAAACCCCGCGCCGACAGCCCCAGGGTTTCGGCTGCCTGCCGCATCAGCGCCATGCCGGCTTCATCCGGCATCGCGACCTGTTCCAGAAGCTGGCCCGAGCACTCCGCATTGGTGCGAACCTTCTTCGCGCCGAGTGCCGAGAAGCGGTCGAGCTGGCGCCGGCGGGCGGCTTCAACCCGACGGCCGACTTCGAAACTGCCTTCGCTTGCAGCCGGCAACACCAGATCCGCCGCCGACACCGCCGGCACTTCGATCTGCAGGTCGATGCGATCCATCAACGGTCCCGAAATCCGCGCCTGATAGTCTTCCGCGCAGCGCGGCCCGCGCTTGCACGACTGGCCCGGCGAGGCCCCGCCGCATCGGCACGGATTCATCGCCGCTACGAGCTGGATGCGCGAGGGATAGGCAATGCGATGGTTAGCCCGCGCGATCACCGTCTCTCCGGTCTCAAGCGGCTGGCGAAGGCTGTCGAGCACCTGGGCGGTGAATTCGGGAAGCTCGTCGAGGAACAGGACGCCGAGATGGGCGAGGCTCACTTCGCCCGGCCTGGGGCGCGATCCGCCGCCGACCAGGGCGGCCATGCTGGCCGAATGATGCGGCTGCCGGAACGGCCGCTCGGTGGCGAGCTTGCCACCCATCAGTTCGCCGGCGAGACTGTGCATCATCGAGACTTCAAGCATCTCTTCCGGCGTCAGCGGCGGCAGGATCGACGGCAGCCGCGAAGCAAGCATCGATTTGCCGGAACCCGGTGGCCCGATCATCAGGAGGTTGTGTCCGCCCGCCGCGGCAACTTCGAGCGCGCGCTTGGCGCTCTCCTGGCCCTTGATGTCCTTGAGGTCCGGCATCGGTCCGCTCGCTGCCGCGACGTTGGGCTTCGGCCGCGACAGGATCTGATAGCCCTTGAAATGATTGACGAGACTGAGGAGATGCTCGGGCGCCAACAGGTCCATGTCTTCGGAAGCCCACGCTGCCTCCGGCCCGCAGGCGGCTGGACAAATCAGCCCCTTGCCCATCGCGTTGGCCCCGATCGCCGCCGGCAGGGCGCCGGGCACCTCGCGGATCGCACCGTCGAGCGCCAGCTCGCCGACCGCCGCGTAACCCGCGATCGCCTCCGGTGAAATCGCCCCCATGGCGGCCATCAGCGCCAGCGCGATGGCAAGATCGTAATGGCTGCCCTCCTTGGGCAGATCGGCGGGCGCCAGATTGACGGTGAGGTGCTTATAGGGAAGCCCCAGCCCCACTGCGTGCAGCGCGTTGCGAACCCGCTCGCGGCTTTCGCCGACCGCCTTGTCGGGCAGGCCGACGATCATGAAAGCCTGTTGGCCAGGCGTGATGCGCACCTGCACCTCGACCGCGCGGGCCTCGAAACCAACGAACGCCAATGTCGAGATATGCCCGTACATGCAAAGCCACCATTACGTTCCATAACAACCCTCACGGAAAGTCTAGACGCCGGTTCTTTGGAGAGCAAGAACAAAAATAGAACAACAGAATTCCGCGGAGCCGGTTGCACCAACGATTCCGCAACGCGGTTCACAGTGCGTCGCGAAGATGCACCGGCCAGCTCCGGCCGACCAGAAACACAACATCGAAGCCGAACTCCCGGGCCTGGAAGCGCGGATTGCGCGCCAGCCAGAGTTGCGCCGCCGCGCGCACTCTGCGTCGCTGCCTGACGCTGAGGGAGGCCTCAGCCTTCAGCCGGGTTGCCCGCCGCTTGACCTCGACGAAGGCGAGCCGTCGTCCGCGCACCGCGATAAGGTCGATTTCACCGGCAGCCGTGCGCACGCGGGTGCCGAGGATCCGGTAACCCTTCAGAGTCAGCCAAATTGCCGCGATGCGCTCCGCTGCAAGTCCGGAAAAATAGCGCTTCCGACGAACCTCCCGCGTCCCTTGGCGCGAGCTGCCAATGACCGCGCCCGGCTTATCCCCCTCCATCATCTTCACCCGTATTGCCCGCCTCGCGCTGTAACTTCAAGCCGTGTTCATAGGCCCGCTTGCGCGGCACCCCGAGGTCGTCTGCGACCGCCTTGGCCGCATCGCGCAACGACATCCGCGCCAGCGCCGCCGTCAGCCGGGCTTCGACATCCTCATCGCTGACGTCTCCGGCGACCGGCGGTCCGACCACGATGACGATCTCACCCTTGACGCTGTCACGGCCCGCGAAGTCGGCGGCAAGCCCGCGCAACGTTCCCCGCGCCATTTCTTCGTTGAGCTTGGTCAACTCCCGCCCGACCGCCGCCGGCCTGTCGCCAAGTCCCTGCGCCAGATCCGCGAGCGACGCCGCGACCCGCGATGGCGCTTCGAACAGGATCAGTGTTGCAGGCACATCGGCCAGTTCCGCGACGCGGGCCAGCCGTGCCTGCTGGCGTGAAGGAAGAAACCCCGCAAACAGGAACGTGTCGCTCGGCAACCCCGAAGCGACCAGCGCGGCCAGCGGCGCCGACGCTCCCGGCAGGCTCGTGACCAGATGGCCTGCTTCCACGCAGGACCGCACCAATTTGAACCCCGGATCGGATATGAGTGGCGTCCCGGCATCCGAAATCAGCGCGATCGTCTCGCCCCGCCCCAGCGCCGCCAGAATGACCGGCCGCTCGCGCTCAGCATTATGTTCGTGATAGGGCCGCAGCCGCGCGACGATGCCGAAGTGGCTGAGGAGGCGGCCGCTGTGGCGCGTGTCTTCGGCATAGACCGTGTCCGCCGAAGCCAGGAGCGCAAGCGCCCGCAGCGAGATGTCGCCGAGATTGCCGATCGGTGTGGCGACGAGATGGAGCCCAGGTTCGCGGCGTTTGGCCAGAAGCTGGTTCAGTTCGCCCGCCGCACGCGCGGCGACTTGCCCGCTAGCCTCGCCGTGAGCAGCGCGCGCAGCATTCCTGCCGGCCTCGTTCGTGCTCGACGGATCGAGCGCAGCCTTCGCTTCGGCGTCCGTCGATTCTGGGAAATTGCTTCGGCGATGCACCACGAACAGGGAAACTCCTGCATAATCGCATTGTCACAGCACACGACAAAAGCGACCCGGACTCGCCAGATTCCGCAGATAGTGGCAGCCAGAGACTTCTCGTGCGCGTCGACACCATCTAACCAGAAGTGGGGCCGCTGGCGAATCGTCCGTTGCCTCGAGTCCAGTTGGGCTCACTGATGCGCGCGCCAACAACGAGGAAGACGTGCCGCAATGAATCGACCTCGCCACACCATCAGAGGCAATTGTTGGCCCGGCCGGGAGCGGCCGCTCGCTGCATTGCTGTTGGTGTGTTGCGCCGCATTGATGACAGCCGGATGCGCGACGAACCTCAATACTGCCGCCAGCGGCGCCAACGGGCTGCCTGCCGAGGCCCCGGCCGCGCCGAACAAGCCAGTCACGATCGCGATGGTGCTTCCGCTGACAGGCTTCGGCCGCGCCGCCATTGTCGGCAAGAGCCTCAAGCAGGCCGGTGAACTTGCACTTTTTGAATCCGGCAACCCCGCGGTGCGGCTCATCGTCAAGAACGACGACGGCAATGCCGGCTCGGCTGGCAACGCCGCCCGGGAGGCCGTTGCCGAGGGCGCCGAAGTCATCGTCGGACCTCTGTTTGGCGCTTCCGTCCCCGCCGTGTCCGCTGCCGCGCGCACCACAAACACACCTGTCCTGGCCCTGTCCAACGATCGCAACGTCGCGGGCAATGGCGTCTACCTGATCAGCGACCTGCCCGAATCCGAAACGGAGCGCATCGTGGCCTTCGCGATCATGCGGGGAAAGCGCCGCTTTGCAGCCCTCATACCCACCGGTGCCTACGGCGACACCGTCGAGCGCGCCTTCCAAACCGCCGTCACGCGCGGCGGCGGGGTGGTTGTTGCCGCCGAACGGTTCGAGGCCAGCGCCAACGCCATGCTGGAGCCTGCCAGGCGCATCTTCGACCTCATCAAGGAGGCGGCCCAGACCGGCGCCCCGGTCGACGCGCTGTTCGTGCCGGGCAATCAGGACACGCTGCCCACGCTTGGTCCGCAGATCGCCTACGCCAACATCGATACGGCAACGACCAAGCTCATGGGTCTCAGCGGCTGGGAGTTCCCCAACATCGGCCGCGAGAAGGCCCTTGTCGGCGGCTGGTATACAGGCCACGACCCTGCCGAGTGGCAGGCTTTCTCCGAACGTTTCGCCCAAACCTTCGGCCAGGCCCCTCCCCGTGTTGCAGCCCGCGCCTACGAGGCTGTCAGCCTCGCCATTTCACTTTCGGGAAAGCCGAAGGGCCAACGTTTCACGCAGGCAAACCTCACCGTGCCGGCGGGCTTCGCGGGCGTCAACGGCCGCTTTTCGCTGAAGCCCGACGGCACATCTGAGCGCAGCCTTGCGATCCTCGAAGTGCAAACGTACGGCTCGCACCGCGTCGACGACGCCACCACCGCGGCGCCCGGCCAGTCGCTGCTGGGGCGCTCGCCTCACGGCCTGACGGAATCTTCGTCACCTAAGTCCCAGGGGCAGCGCCCGGCAGACCTGCATCATCGCCAGCCGCTGCCCGCTCAACCGGTCGCCGGACGCCCTACTTACGCAGCACCGCTTTAGCGGGATGTCGTTCGACAACCCGGTTGCGGCCCGGCAAGCCTTGCTGCAATCTGCTGGCGCAACGAACTCTGACCCGGCTCGTCCCGCTTGTTTGCCATCCTTTCCATCGTCGCGCCTGTCTTCGGCCTGATCCTGCTTGGCTACGTCTTCGGCCGTCTCGCCTGGCTCTCGCCGGTCGCCGAGCAAGGCGTTTCGGAGTTTGCATTCCGGCTGGCGATTCCCGCCCTGCTGATGAAGACGGTCGTCACCGCCGAACTGGGAAACCTGTCGATTGCCGGCGTCTGGCTCAGTTTCTACGGCGCCATCGCAACCACCTACGTCGTCTCGGTCATTGGCACGCATTTAATATTGCGCCGCCCGCCGCAGGACGCAGCCTCGATTGCGATGTCCTCGATCTTCGGCAACGCCGTGATGCTCGGCATCCCGATTTCGCTGACGACGTTCGGCCCTGCCGCCGCGGCACCTCTGGCGCTGGTTCTGTCGGTTCACGCGCCATCGTTGTGGCTGGCGACGACGCTGCACGCGCGCATCGCCGATCGCGGCGCGAATGCGGGAGCTGGCGATATTCTCGCGACGCTCATCCGCGACCTCGGCCAGAACCCGATCATCATCGGCATTCTGATCGGCGGCTTGTGGCGGTTCTCAGGGGTTCCCGTCCCGGACGTCGTCCTCAAGATGCTGGGGCTCCTGGCACAGGCCGGAGTGCCGGCGGCCCTCGTCGCTCTCGGGCTTTCCCTCGTGCGTTTCGAAATCAAGGGACAGGTACCCACCCTGTCGATGATCGTTGCGCTGAAGCTTCTGCTGATGCCGTTCGTCGCGTTTACGCTGGGTCGCTACGTGTTCGGCCTCGACCCGCTCCCCCTCGGCGTCGTAGCGATTTTGGCTGCCGTCCCGACCGGAGCCAACGCCTACATCTTCGCCACCAAGAACGGCCGCGCCATCAACTCGGCGTCCGGCGCCGTCGCGCTCGGAACGGTCCTGTCGGCGCTGACCGTGTCGCTGCTGCTCGCGTTCATAAAGCCGTGAAACCGTTGCCGCCCCGGCGGCTTCAACCGTGCAGCACGCGGGCCGCGCGTGCGAGCTTCTCGATCAGGTCCTTGTAGCGTTCCTGGGCGGCGACATCCTTGAGATGACCGTTCTCCTCGAAGGCGTCTGCGGCACGCGGCACCGCGAACTGCTCGGGCAGCACCAGTGCGCCAAGCCCGAGTTCGAGAACGTGGCGCACGGTGTACAGCCCGCGCAGCCCGCCCATACCGCCGGGCGAGGCCGAGGCCAGCGCGAACACGCGCGTGCGGAAGACTTCGTTGGGCGCTTCGCCGTCTTCGCGGACCCGGCTGATCCAGTCGAGCGTGTTCTTCAGCAGCGGGGTTATCGAAGCGTTGTATTCTGGGCAGGAAATCAACACGCCCGTGTGCAGCGAAAACAGTGCCTTCAGCTTGCGGGCATTCTCGGGCGGGCCTTCCGTGCGCTCTATGTCGCCGTCATAGAGCGGCATGGCGTAATCGCCGAGGTCGGCAAGCGTCGCGGCAATCCCGTTGGCGTCCGCGATCCGGGCCCCGAGTTCTGCAACCCTCATATTGTAGGAACCAGTCCGCGCCGAGCCGGCAAAAAACAGAAGTCGCGTCGGTTCGCTCATTGTATCCGTTGTCTCCCGGCTATCGGCGCGATTCCGTTCGAATGTTCAGACCCGGCCATCGCCGTCTTCCGCCTCGCCGGGTTCGTCGCCCGAATTGCCGGCGTCGTCACCGACGGGCAGCGGGCGGGCGTGGTGGCAGGTCAATTTCCAGGTGCCGTTCTCCAGGACGAAGACGTTGCTGGCCGTCATTTCGTTGCCTTCGATCACCTCGGTGCAGAAAACAACGGCCGCCTTGCCTTGTCGGATCACCGTCGAGTTCCTGGCGAATACCGCCGGCGGCTCCCCCATGACCATCACCTGGTGCCATGACGTCATCACGTCATCGCGGCCGCTGATCCCGGGCCAGTTGGGGTGGTAGACGGAGATGCTGTCCCGCGCCGACCACAACTCGTACATCGCCGCCATGTCACCGGAGCGGAAGACATCGTAGAAGTGCTCGTTCGCAGCGAGCACGTCGGCAAGTCCTGCATCCTGATCCATACTCATCGACGAGTTCCTCCGCTCACTGGCACCGTGGCCCAGAATGTCCCGGACCGACAGCGCACTCAAGTGATGACTACAGGCCGAGAACGACGGCACCGCCGTTCAGGCCGGCACCCGCAGCACACATTAGCACGCGATCGCCCGGCTGGAAGCCACGTGCTTCCGACAAATACGACAAGGTGAACGGAATGGTCGCCGCGGAGCTGTTGGCGAAACCGTCAATCGTCGACATCACCGAGCCTTTCGCGATGCCGAGATCCTTGCGCACGGCTTCGATGATCCGCGAATTGGCCTGATGCGGCACGAAGTGGGTGATGTCGGCGGGGCCAAGACCCGCCCCCTCGAGCGCCGAGCGTGAACTCTCCGCCATCAGTGCCACAGCCTTCTGGAACACGGCCCGGCCATCCGCCATCGACATCAGCACCTCTTCCGGCGGCAAGCCTGGCGCGTAGGGCATGGCGCTGCCGCCGGCGGCGATTCCGATCAGATCGTAGCCGGCTCCGTCGCTTCTAAGGTCGGCGGCACGCACCCCGCTGCCAGCCCGCCCCGTGGGCCCAAGCAGCACCGCACCGGCGGCATCCGCGAACAGGACCGCGCTTGCAATCTCCTTCATGTTGATGCGCCGGGACAGAATATTGGCCGCGATCACCAGCACGTTCGCCCGGTAGGTGCGCGCGAACGCATCGCCAAGCGCCAGAGCATAGAGGAAGCCGGCGCAGGCCCCGGCGAGATCGATGCCCCCGGAGTTCGTCAATCGGAGCCGATGCGCCACCAGCGGAGCCGACGGCGGCAACAGATGATCGGGCGTCGATGTCGCAAGCAGTACGAGCCCGACGTCCTGAGGTTCGGTGCCGGCAGCGGCAAGCGCCATCCCGCCGGCTGCGACCGCCATGTCGGAAAGCTTTTCGCCTTCCGCAGCCCAACGCCGTTCGCGGATTCCTGTGCGCTTCTCGATGAAGCCCGCTTCAAGGCCGAGTTGCTTCTCGATCTCGTCATTCGTGACGACCCGTGCGGGCGCGTAATGTCCGAGGCCGAGAAGTCCAACACCGTCCATCACCGCCCCCCGGAAAGCACGACCGCCGAAGCCGCACGAATCGCGGAATAAACCCTATCCAATTCTTCCAAGGTCACGCAGTAGGGCGCCATAACGTAGATGGTGTTCCCCAACGGCCGCAGCAGTATCCCCTTGCTGAGGAAGAACTCCATGAGACGAGGGCCGGCGTTGGCGAGATAGCCTGCATACTCCACCTTCAGATCGAGCGCCGCAATGGTCCCGCACTGCCGGACGTTGGCGAAAGTATCGTCGCCCCCGATCGCCGCGAGCCGTCGTTCGTGCATCGAGGCAAGGTTTGCGACGCGCTCCAGAACCGGCTCGTCGCGCCAGATCCCGATATTCGCCAGCCCCGCTGCGCAGGCGATCGGGTTCGCGGTGTAGGATGAGGAATGGAAGAACGTCTTTGCGCGGTCCAGCGAATAGTGCGCGTGAAAGATCGCCTCGCTGCACAGGGTTGCCGCGAGCGGCAGATGCCCGCCCGTCAGGCCCTTGGCGAGGCACAGGATGTCGGGCGTGATGCCGGCCTGCTCGCAGGCAAACAGCGTCCCCGTCCGCCCCCAGCCCGTCATCACCTCGTCGGCGATCAGCAGCACATCATGGCGGTCGCAGATGCGCCGCATCTCCGCGAGCGTCTCGGCTTTCCACACAAGCATCCCGCCCGCCCCGAGGATCAGCGGTTCCACGATCAGGGCCGCGACCGGATCGGCCTTGCAGGCCGCCTCGAGCGCATCGAGCGTCTCCTGCTCCGCGCCCGCCGCCGGGAACGGCACACGCGTCACATCGAACAGCAACGGCTCGTAGGAAGCATTGAACACCCCCCGCGCACCCGCCGACATCGTCCCGACGGTATCGCCGTGATAGGCGTGTTCGAGCGCGACGACGCGGGTCCTCGGCACGCCGCTGTTGCGCCAGTAGCCAAGCGCCATCTTCAAGGCGACTTCCACCGCCGTCGAGCCCGAATCCGAAAAGAAGACGTGCGCCAGCCCCGGCGGCGCCATCTCCACCAGCGCCCGCGCCAGCTTTTCGGCCGGCTCATGGGTAAAGCCCGCGAAGATCACCTGATCTAACTTTTCGGCCTGCTCGCGGATCGCCGCGACGATTCCGGGGTGGCAATGTCCGTGCGTCACGACCCACCACGAGGAGATCGCATCGAGAATGAGGTCCCCTTCAGGCGTTCTCAGATACGCCCCTTGGGCTCCGGCGATCTCGATTGGAGCGGGCGCGGTGGCATGCTGCGTAAACGGATGCCACACCGGCGAGTGCGGAGCAGGCGACGTCATGAAAAATCCCCGATGACGAAATTCTCCGCGAATGCTGACGCGAGGTTTTCCGCCGTCAGTGGCGAAACCACCGGCAACCGGCCAAGCCGCTTCACCCCGCCGATCGCCGCAATGACCTCTTCGCTGTCGACGTTCTCCTCGCCAACGAACGCGATGCCGGCGATTTCGACGCCGCGTCCGCGCAGTGCCTCGATCGACAAAAGTGAATGATTGATCGTTCCAAGCGATGTTCGCGCCACCAGCACGACCGGCATGCGCCATTGCGCGACGACGTCGATCTGCAGAACCGAGCGCGTCAGCGGCACCATCAGTCCGCCGGCCAGTTCAATCACCAGCGCCCGCTGGTGAGGCGGCAATTGCAGCCTTGCCGGGTCGATCTCCAAGTCATCGAGTTCGGCAGCCCGGTGCGGCGATGCCGCCGTCGCGAGGCGATAGGCTTCAGTGCGGATACGCTCGTCATGCAGGCCGCCATGTGGGCCGCCATGCAGGCCGCCGAGGGCGGCAACTGTCTCGCTGTCCGTGGGTCTGTCGAGGCCCGCCTGAACCGGCTTCCAATAGTCCGCCCTAAGCGCACTCGCGAGGGCGGCGGCAAAGATGGTCTTGCCGACTCCCGTGTCCGTTCCCGCGATGACGATGGCTCGATGCCCTGACATCAGCGCACCTGTTCCAGTTCAAAGGCCAAGGCGTCGACAAGCTCGGCAACGATCCGCTCGTCGACGTTCAGCGTCAGCGACATCCGAAGCCGCGCCGTCCCTTCGGGCACCGTCGGCGGGCGGATCGCGCGGATATCGAACCCGCGCGCCTGCAGCCGCTTCGCAAGATCGACGGCCCGCTCGTCCGATCCGACGATCACCGGCTGGATGTGCGTGCCCGTCGGCGTGATCCCGCAATGGTCACGAAGCAGCGCCCCCGCCTGCGCGACGAGTGCTCCATGCGTCGGCCGTCTCTTCGCACCATCCGGTGTTTCATCCCGCTCACACAGTCTCAAGGCTGCGCGCACGCTTGCGGCCATCAGCGGCGAGGGCGCCGTCGAGTAGATGAATGGGCGGCACCGGTTGACCAGGAAATCGATGAGGACGCGCGGCCCGCAGATCAGCCCGCCCATGGCGCCCAGCGCCTTGCCGCAAGTATGCAGCGTCACGACATCTGCGCGACCTTCGAGATGCGCGGCCAGTCCCCTGCCCTGAGGACCGAGCACGCCGGTTGCATGCGCTTCGTCGATCACCAGAACGCCGTCGTGGCGCTCAGCCACCGCCATCAGATCGTCAAGCGGCGCGAAATCCCCCTCCATGCTGTAGAGGCTTTCGACCGCCAGCCAGGGACGCCCGGCTCCTCCGCGGTTGCGCCACTGCTGGATCGCATCGGCGAATGCCTGTACATCGTTGTGAGGAGCGGAACCGACTTCGGCCTTTACCAGCCGCAGGCCGTCGTGTGCACTGGCGTGCACCAGCGCATCGTGCACGACGACATCTCCCCGCTGCGGCAGCGTCGCAAACAGCGCTGCGTTGGCCGAGAACCCGCTGGAGAAATACAGCGCCGCCTGCGAGCCGAAAAATCGCGCGGCCTCTTCCTCGAGCGCCGCGTGTTCGGGATCGTTGCCGCGCAGCAGCCGCGAGCCGCCCGACCCGATCGCGACGCCGCGCGCCAAGGCCTCGCCCACCGCCGCGCGCAGTTCGTCCGAGCCGGAAAGACCGAGATAATCGTTGGATGAAAAATCCCATCCCTGCCGCGGCATGAGGCAGCGCAGCCGCTTGCGCCGCTCCAGCGCTTCAAGCGAGCGCCGATGCGCGCCATGGAATTCACCGGTGTCGTCGCTTGCGTTCAAGCCATGCGTCCCGAAGTACCACTCGTCTCGGCCTTGAGTCCCAGCTTGGCGAACAGCGCGGCATCCGCGTCTTCGCCTGGATTGTCCGCCGTCAACAGCTGGTCGCCGCAGAAGATCGAATTGGCGCCGGCAAAGAAACACAACGCCTGCAGTTCGTCGCTCATCTCGCTGCGCCCTGCCGACAGCCGCACATACGAAGATGGCATCATGATCCGCGCCAGTGCGATGGCCCGCACGAACGCGATTCCATCGACCTTGGCCGCCCCCTCGAGCGGCGTCCCCTCGATCGCCATCAGCATGTTGATCGGCACGCTCTCGGGATGTTCGGGCAGGTTGGCGAGCGTCACCAGCATGTCGACACGGTCGGCCGGCGTCTCGCCGAGGCCGAGAATTCCCCCTGAACAGACCTTGATGCCGGCCTCGCGCACACGCGCCAGCGTCTCCAGCCGGTCCGCGAACGTGCGCGTCGTGATGACCTTCGGATAGAACCGCTCCGAGGTGTCGACGTTATGGTTGTAGTAGTCGAGCCCGGCGCCTTTCAGCTCTGCCACATCCTCGTTGCTGAGCATGCCGAGCGTCATGCAGGTCTCGAGGCCCATCGCCTTGACTTCGCGCACCATTGCGGTGACGGCCTGCATGTCGCGCTGCTTGGGTTCGCGCCACGCAGCTCCCATGCAATAGCGCGTCGCCCCATTGGCTTTCGCCGCCCGCGCGCCCTTCACGACTTCATCGATCGCCATCAGCTTCGAGGCCTTGAGTCCTGTGTCATAGCGCGACGACTGGCTGCAATAGGAGCAGTCTTCCGCGCAGCCGCCGGTTTTTATCGACAGCAACTGGCACTTCTGCACCGTGTTCGGATCGAACGCGCGCCGGTGAACGGTCTGTGCCCGGAACAGGAGGTCGTTGAACGGCAGCTCGTAGATCGCCCGCGCCTCCTCCACCGACCAGTCGTGCCGCTGGCCGCCGGCGCCGCGCCCCTGCGGCCGCTCATCACCGGAAGCTTCGCTGATGGGATTGTCGAGCATGGTGTTCTTTTTCTCCTGACCTGCGCCGGCCGCAAGCACCCGGCCAGCGCGAAGTGGACCGCGCGCATCAAACCCATAGCGCCTACCCCGCAACCGGGCGTTCGTAGGCGCACACTACAGCGCCCGGCGCCGCGGTCAACGCACCTCGTCAGTTGGCCATGAGCGGCGCGCCTAAACCCCGATTTTTCCGCCGCCGGTTCGCGTGATGGCGACAACCGAGGGTCTTGGTGGGGTCTCCGGATCGAAATCCGGCCAGCGCGTCGAAGGGCTCTCAAACGTCGACACCCTGCCACCGGTGCTTTGCCCGGGATGCTGCACGGCGACGAAAAAAGTCCGGCTGTCGGGTGTGATGCACGGTCCGCACAACTCCGCCCCGACCGGACAGCGAAAGAACAGCCGCCCCGTGCCACGCGCCTTGCCGTCCGTCTCCAGGCCCCACAGGCCGTCGGCTCTGCCCGTCGAATCGATTGAATTGCCGTCGGTCGCGACCCACAGCCGGCCCTCGGCATCGACGACGCAGTTGTCGGGATTTGCAAACCAGCCGTTCGCACTCGTCGCGGGATTGAACGTCGCCCCGACATTGCCACTGCCCGGATCGCCGCATTTGACGAGAATCTCCCAGCGGAACGTCGGTCCGGCATGATCACCGCCGGCAGGTAACAACTCGATGATGTGGCCGAATGCGTTGTCGGCCCTGGGATTGGCCGCATCGGCTGAAAACGCGTTGCGCTCCTTGTTCTTGGTCAACATGCAGTAGACCTTGCCGGTCTTCCAGTTGACCTCGATATCTTCCGGCCGGTCCATTTTCGTCGCACCAACGAGGTCTGCGGCAATGCGGGTGTGGATCAAGACGTCGCCCTGGTCGGTGAATCCGCTCGCCCGTGTCAGCGGCCCGCTTCCGAAGACCAGCGGCAGCCAGACGCCGCTGCCATCGGCATCGAAGCGCGCAACATAAAGCGTGCCCTCGTCGAGCAGGTCCTTGTTCCCCTCGCGGCGGGCTTCGTCGACCTTGCCCCTGGTGACGAACCGATAGATGTAGTCGAGGGCCTGATCGTCTCCCTGGTAGATGACGAAGCGCCCATCCTTGTTGACGACGTTCCCGGCCCCCTCATGCTTGAAGCGGCCGAGAGCGGTACGCTTTTTCGGTGTCGATGCCGGATCGAACGGGTCGATTTCGACGACCCAGCCGAACCGGTTGATCTCGTTGGGCTCCTTGGCGATATCGAAGCGGTCGTGGAACTTGCCCCAGCTGTACCACTCGGACGGCGCACCATAGCGTTGCAGCGCCGCCGCATGCAGGGAGTTAGGCGACGCCTTCTTGTTCCAGAAGTAGCCGTTGAAGTTCTCTTCGCATGACAACCACGTGCCCCAGGGCGTTATTGCCCCGGAGCAGTTGTTGATCATACCGAGTACCTTTCGGCCGTCCGGATCGGCACTCGTCTTCATCTTGTCATGACCTGCCGCCGGGCCCGTGATCTCCATTTCGGTGTGCGCGGTGATGCGCCGCGCATACTTCGAATCGGCCACCACCTTCCAGGTCTCGCCCTCGCGCTTGACCTCGATCACCGAGCCGCCGTGCGCCATCATCTCGACGGCGACCTGCTGCGGCGTCATGTTGGCGAAACGTTTGCCTCTCTTGGCCGTGGGATCGGCGCCTGCAAACATCAGTTCTTCGTTGGTGTATTCGTGGTTGACCACCAGCAACCCGAGGTCGGACCGCCCGCCGATCGGGATGAACCCGAGGAAATCATTATTGTAGCCGAACTGCATGGCCTGGGCATCGGCGCTCAGCTTTGCGGCCTCGAATGCCGGCGCGCCGGTTACGACCTTGTCGCCCCAGCGGATCAGGATCTGGGCGTTGTAGCCTTCCGCGACGTAATGGGTCTCGTTCGCGCCGGCTGCGACCTCCGGGAAGTTGAAATTCGGTGTCGCTGAAACGTCTTCGGCGCAGCCCGTCAATAGAGCCGCCGGCGACAATACCGCAGCCATCGCCGTCGTCGCCAGCATGCCCCCCATCAGATCGCGCCGCGAGAACCGCTCGGCCAGGATATCGGCAAATGCCGGGTTGGCGCTGTCGTTTGAGCCAATGTCCTCGGCATCCTCGAACCGAAGGGATCTTGGCTGATCCGGCACGGCCATGCTGTGAGAACTCCCCTCTGAACCGCTGCTGTAAGCCCGCCCGGGCGGAGATAACAGCTCAGCACAGTTTCGTGTCGGCTGCACGACGCTCCCCAGCCCGACGGTTAAGTCGGCCATGTCCCGGCGCATCAACGCCGCTTTCGCCGCCCTCGAAAAACCCGCCCAGAAGGCTCGCGAGATCAACCGCGCCAGGACCGAACCCATCTATCAGCGCGGTTGACCGGCGAAACTATCGCCGGTCGCGCGCACCCAGCGTGCGAAGGCGCAAGGCCTGCAGCTTGATGAAGCCTTCGGCGTCCTTCTG
>Ga0180009_10000315_pt1 | contig 68301 bp, 58 predicted proteins | sample OS_PC_MetaG_FD_123537 | JGI IMG/M metagenome (GOLD analysis project Ga0180009, IMG submission 123537) | Groundwater microbial communities from the Aspo Hard Rock Laboratory (HRL) deep subsurface site, Sweden - OS_PC_MetaG | ecosystem: Environmental > Aquatic > Deep subsurface > Groundwater... | reverse complement strand
CGAGAAGGTCTCTGGAGCAGAGATCAAGGCAGATTCGGGGCAGCGCCGTGCAGCTGCATGTGGTGTGGAATGTGGAGCTTAAACTCAAGTGGATTTTGTCTTGACTATGGGGTCCACTTTACGCTGATGGTAATGAAAAGCAGCAGCAGCATGATGATGAGCGCCTGACGCAACATGCTGTTGCCCGGCTCATGCTCTGGTTTGTCCCATCTTCCATGAGTAGGTACTGTTTTCATGATCTCCCTCCTCCTGCAACATCCCTGTTGCCTGGACCGCATCCTGCGGTAACACTGAAAGAAGATGATCGGATCGATGTCCTGAACCAGTCGGCGAACCTGATGTAACCCGCCGGAAATACCCTGGCATCGTCCAGAGACAAGTCGAAATCGTCCAAGTAGACCAGCCATGCTGTTCCTTCAGCCAGGCTGGTCAGCCCAAGTGAATCGACTCCTCCGATCACCTGACAGCAAATCCATTTGCGTCATGGACAATATCAGTCAAATTAGAAAGATTGGCAATAATCCATAAAGCGTAGGTTCTTGACTTATATCAAATTGACGTGAAAGAACGTCGGAAAAGGCACACCAGCAATGGCTGCAGAGGCATACATCGGGCACATTTTATTTGCCGCACCCAAAGACAGCAGTCAGGTGCTGACTGCAGGGTTGCCGTGCTGTCGTCTTTGCCGCTGTGGGCTGGCCGCTGCGCTTCAGAGCACCTGCACACCAGTGCTGCTGGTGCGTTGCTGGTAGAGCTCGCTGAGGCGCTCGGTCAGCACAAAGCGACCGCTGCCGATGTGGCGACCGTCGATGCTGCGAATGGCCGCCAGCTCACCCATGGTGCCGGTGCAGAACGCCTCATCGGCGCGATAAAACTCGGTCAGCGAGAGGTTTTTTACCGCAAAAGGTATGTTCTCGCGGGCACAGATATCTAGCACGGTCATGCGCGTGATGCCCTCCGGACAGGCATGCGTGTGCGGCGTGAACAGCTGGCCCTGATGCACCAGAAACAGGTGGGTGGCGTTGGTCTCGGCGACAAAGCCCTGGTAATCGAGCATCAGTGCATCGTCGGCACCGGCATGGTTGGCCTCGATCTTGGCGAGGATTGATTGCAGCAGGTTGGCGTGGTGGATCTTCGGATCCAGACAGTCCGGCGGAAACCGGCGCACACTGCTGGTGATCAGTGCCAGGCCGCTCTTGTCGTACACCGGAGCCTTGTGCTCGGCGAGCACGATCAGGGTCGGGCCGGACTGGTTCAGGCGCGGATCCATGCCCGAGGTGATCTTCACGCCGCGGGTCAGGGTGAGTCGGATGTGCACACCGTCGTGCATGTTGTTGGCCTGCAGCGTGGCACGGATGGCGTCGATGATGTGGGCATCGTCGGGTATCTCACTGAAAGCCAGCGCCATGGCCGATTCCCGCAAGCGTTGCAGATGCTCGAAGAGGGCGAAGATGCGGCCCTGATAGACGCGTAGACCCTCCCACACCGCATCACCTCCCTGCACGGCGCTGTCGAACGGGGAGATGCCGGCCTGGTCCCGATGCACCAGCTGGCCATTGATGTTGACGATCAGATCTTTGTTACGTGGATCAAAGGATTGTTGCATGATGAATCATTGCTCTGGCAGGCGAAGACGAAGCTGATGCAGCGGCTGGTAGTACTCCAGGCACTGATCATACACGTTCTGCAGTTCAGCGCTAAGCTGCACCGGGCGCAGAGCCGGAGCCTGCTGGAAGCCGGTGGAGGCCTCCACGCTGGCATACCAGTGCTCGGCCCAGACGCCATCGCTGTGACGTCGGCCCGGTGGCCACTGCAGCATGTCAGAACTGAAGGAGATGTCCAGCAGCTCACACCAGCGCCGCAACATCGGTTCCGGTTGTGCCAGCAGGTCGGCGGCATCCATCACCAGCGGCGCTTTGCCGGTGCTGTGACGGATGTGCTGGTAGAGCTTGAATTGTTGCGGCAGGCCGGTGTCGGACAAACCCGGTGCGGGAATCACCTTCTGCAGCGAAACCAGCATGGCGTCAGGGCGACGCAGCAGAAACACATGCGTGAGCTGCTGCAGCCAGTCGCCGTACATGTCGCCAAACAGATGGTGTGCCATCATTTTCTGGTAAAAAATGCTTTTGTCCGCAGGCAGATCCGCCAGCAGCGTGGTGGCGACATCACACCAGTCATTCGGCTGGCTGGCCAGAATCTCCGTACGGCCCGGATGCTGCAGTCCGGTGCGCGCCAGGTAATGGGCATAGAACGGTTCGTCCACCACCACGGTGTCGCTGCGGTTGCCCCAGCTGCGCAGCATGGCGGTGGAGATGTTGCGGGGCCCGGACCATACTGCAAGCCGCAGCGCTGGCGTCATGAAGGTGCCTCAGAGAGTGAGAAAAAACGCGGAACTGGCAAAGAAAACACAGGAAAATGCAGCCATTGGTGCATAAATTCATCGATATGACTGGACACACAAAGGTTCATCATGCACACTTCACGTTGCGACAGAACAGACACGATATCGGGAAATTACCGCTATGGCCAGCATTTTGATGCTCAATGGTCCAAATCTGAATCTGCTGGGTGATCGCGAGCAGTCGATCTATGGCAGCAGCACGCTGGACGACATCATGGCCGCCTGCGAGCGTTTTGCCAGTACCTGCGGATTCAGCATCGAGCACGCTCAGCACAACGCCGAACATCGCCTGATCGAGCGGCTGCAGCAATGCCGTGACGGCAGCACCCGGGGCATCGTGTTCAACCCGGCCGCGTTCACCCACACCAGCATAGCCCTGCGCGATACGCTGCTGGCGCTGCGGCTGCCGTTTGTGGAAGTGCACCTGAGCCAGCCGCTGGCGCGCGAGTCGTTTCGACATGTGTCGTATTTCAGCGACATCGCCCTGGGCACCATCAGCGGTTTCGGTGCCGACAGCTATCTGCTGGGTCTGCAGGCGCTGATCAATCATCTGGATGCCGCACCCGACGCTGGCGGCAGCGCGGCCACGCAGCGGGCATTGCAGGCCTGACATCAGCGATCACCACCACCACCGAACGTGACGCGGCAGGGCACCGCAGCACCAGAGCAACAATGGAAGCATCATGGACATACGCAAAGTCAAAAAACTGATCGAGCTGCTGGAAGACTCCAATCTCAGCGAGATCGAGATCCACGAAGGCGAGGAATCGGTCAGACTGTCGCGCCAGTTGCAGACCGTCTACGCCAGCGCGCCGGCCCCGATGCCGGCGGCAGCACCTCCGGCAGCGCCGCCATCGGCTGCCGCTGAGCCGGACACTGGCGGTAACGACGCTGCAGCAGACGCCGGCGGTGGTCTGCCCCCGGGTCACGTTGTGCGCTCGCCCATGGTCGGTACCTACTATGCCTCACCGACGCCCGAATCCGAGCCGTTCGTGACCATGGGACAGAAGGTCAACCAGGGCGATACGCTGTGTATTCTGGAGGCAATGAAAATGTTCAACCAGATTGAGGCCGACAAATCCGGAAAGATTGTGGCCATTCTGTGCGAAAACGGCGAGGCGGTGGAGTACGATCAACCGCTGTTCGTCATCAACTGACGGCGGCGGACATGACCATCGACAAGATTCTCATCGCCAATCGTGGCGAAATCGCCTTGCGCATTCTGCGTGCCTGTTCGGCCATGGGCATCCGCACGGTGGCAGCACACTCCACCATTGACCGCAATCTCAAGCATGTCGGCATGGCCGATGAGACCGTCTGCATCGGCCCGGCACAATCGGCACAGAGCTACCTCAACATACCGCTGATCATCGCCGCCATGGAACTGACCGAAGCCCAGGCGGTGCATCCCGGCTATGGCTTTCTGGCCGAGAACGCCGACTTTGCCGAACGCGTGGAACAAAGCGGCTTCATCTTTATCGGCCCACGTGCCGAGACCATCCGCATCATGGGTGACAAGGTCTCGGCGATTCGCGCCATGCGCGAAGCCGGCGTACCCTGCGTGCCCGGCTCCGACGGCCCGCTGCCGGAAGACTCCAGCCACTGCCGCGCCATTGCCGATGGCATCGGCTATCCGGTGCTGATCAAGGCTGCCGCCGGGGGTGGTGGCAAGGGCATGCGTGTGGTGCATGAGCCGGCGCGGCTGATTGAATCCATCAGCCTCACTCGCCAGGAGGCGAAAAGCGCGTTCGGCGACAGCACCGTGTACATGGAGAAGTTTCTTACCAATCCGCGCCACATCGAAATCCAGGTGCTGTCTGATACCCACGGCAACGCCATTCACCTGGGCGAGCGCGACTGCTCCATGCAACGAAGGCATCAGAAAGTGATCGAGGAGGCACCGGCCCCCGGATTAAGCGCGGCACAACGTGAACGCATCGGCCGCATCTGCACCGATGCCTGCCGCCGCATCAGCTATCGCGGCGCCGGGACCTTTGAATTTCTGTTCGAGGATGGCGAGTTCTACTTCATCGAGATGAACACCCGCATCCAGGTCGAGCACCCGGTCACCGAGAAAATCACCGGCGTCGACCTGATCGCCGAGCAGATCCGCATCGCCGCTGGCGAGAAACTCAGCTACTGCCAGGACGACATCCGCATCAACGGCCACGCCATCGAATGCCGCATCAATGCCGAAGACCCGCGCACTTTCATGCCGTCACCCGGCCGCATCCAGACCATGCACACCCCGGGCGGCCCCGGCATACGTGTCGACAGCCACATTTACGATGGCTACACAGTGCCACCCAATTACGACTCCATGATCGGCAAGCTGATCGCCCACGGCAAGGATCGCGAAACCGCGCGTGCGCGCATGCGCGTGGCACTGGACGAGATGGTGATCCAGGGCATCAAGACCAATGTACCGCTGCAACAGCGGCTGATCAGCGATCCGGGCTTTGCCGCAGGTGGCCAGAACATCCATTATCTGGAAAAGTTGCTGGCCGACGACCAGCCCTGATCCGATCGGGATACGGTCGTGAGCAACACAACCTGGCAGCAGCTCAGCGTGCTGCGCTGCCGTGACGTGGCTGCGGTGGAGCAATGCCTGCAGGCGCAGGGGGCCTTGAGCATCAGCCTGGAAGACGCCGCCGATCAGGCGCTGCTGGAACCCGATCCCGGCCAGCACCCGCTGTGGTCACAGACCCGTGTCAGTGCCCTGTTTGTCGCCGATCATGACCTGCACAGTACCCGCGCCATGTTGCAGCAACTCGGCGTGGAAGCCGCCGACATGGTCACTGGTGCAGTGCCCGATCAGGACTGGATCCGTGCCTGGATGCAGCACTACCGGCCGCTGCAGTGCGGTCGCTTGCACATCTGTCCGAGTCATCTGCATGCGCCCGGCGCAGATGACGCCGTGGTCATTCGGCTGGATCCGGGGCTGGCCTTTGGCACCGGCACTCACCCGACCACGCAGCTGTGCCTGCAGTGGCTGGAACAGGCCGATCTGAGCGGCAAGGTGGTGATCGATTATGGTTGCGGCTCAGGCATACTGGCGATTGCCGCCGCCCGGCTCGGAGCCGAGTTAGTCTATGCCGTCGATCATGATGCACAGGCGGTGCAGGCCACCCGGGCCAATGCCCGCAACAACCAGGTCGAGCAAACGGTGCAAGCAGGATTGACGATTGAGCTACGGCCACCGCCGGCAGACATCGTCATTGCCAACATCATCGCCCGCCCACTGATTACCCTGAAAAGCACACTGCTGGGCAGTCTGCTGCCGCACGGTGACCTCGTGCTGTCGGGCATATTGTCGCCGCAGGCAGACGTGGTGGCGGCCAGCTATCTGCCAGAGATGCGCCGCCAGCAGCAGTGGCAGATGGACGACTGGATCTGCATGCAACTGGTGGGCAACTGACATGGCGCTGGGTATTCCGGTTTTGTGTTATCACGCCCACATCATCGGCAGCAACGACTATGCCGGCAATGCACACATTGCGCTGGCGGAAGATCTGCAGCTGATACAGGCTTGTGGCCGACGCATTGTGCCGCTGCGCTGGATCGTCGACTGGCTGCAGGGTAGACGCGAAGACGCGGACATGATCAACGCGGTAGGCATCAGTTTCGATGACGGCACGCTGCTGGACTTCCAGCCGGTCGAGCACCCCCAGTATGGCACGCTCCCAGGGCTGTTGCCGATACTGCAGCAGTTCGCCCGCCAACATCAATACGAGCAACCCAGCGTGCACGCCAGTTGTTTTGTCATTGCCTCACCGCTGGCACGCATGCAGGCTGATCAGCATTTGCTGTATGGACGCAACTGGCTGGCTTCAGACTGGTGGCCGGATGCCACAGCCAGTGGGCTGATGAGCATCGAAAACCACAGCTGGGATCACAACATGGCCGTCGCCACAGAAGCCTGTGCCACGCCCAGAAACAGTTTTCGTGGTGTGGATGATCTGCCAGCAGCCCGACGCCAGATCGAACCAGCCAGTGAGCTGATCGAGGAACTGAGCGGGCGCCGCCCCGAACTGTTCGCCTATCCATATGGTGATGTCAACGATTATCTGGCTGACTGCTACCTGCCAGAGCATGGCGCGACGGCCGGATTGCGAGCGGCCTTTACCACCGCAGGAAAGCACATTGATGCGCACAGTGATCGCTGGAAGCTGCCGCGTTATGTGCATGGCCTGCACTGGCGACAGGCAGAACAACTGCAGAACATTTTACGCCAGTCTTGATTTGAGGCCAGCGTCAGCGGGCGCCGATAGCCAGAAAGGGCAAGCTCACTGCTGGCCAGATCTTGCTGGTGAGATCATGCAGACGATTCAACTCCTCACGATAGATGACATGCAACCGTTGCAAATCCATGCAGGATATCAGCAGGGCGTGATTCACGCCGGAAATCAACTTGCACGGGATGCTGGCAGGTATGTATTGCTGCTGAAAAGCAGCATGTTCAAGATTCACCCAGACGCCATGCTCATCCTTATGTCGCCTCAGGCCTGGAAACACAACAGTCTTGCTGATATGACTGAAAGGAGTGATTTGCAGGAATCTGCTTGTTTCAGTCAGCAATTGATCTGCATTGTTCTGCTCAGGTGAGGGCAGCAATAAAATGCGCTCAGGCGAATATTTCTGCAACCAGTTATTCAGGTGAACGGAATAAAATCCCATGCTGATAATTCCCAGGTCAGCAGGTGACTGAAAAATGGGCGTTGATGCCTGCAGACTGCGCATTGCAATATGATGCAGATAGGCGGAAACGGCTCGTTGTACCGGGTCACGCAAGAGTACAATGATTTTCATGTTACTGCCCATGCAGGCATGAAACAATTCGACAATGTCGGGATTAAAGTGGTGCGGCGGGGTTTCAGTTAAGTCTTCGTCAACCTGCATTGAGCTTGTTGTCCACAGGTAAGCCGCGTTGCAATCACCTCTGAGTTGGTCTTCATCGCCGCTGTTTTGCCTGTCTTTAAGTCGCTGGCAATCTGTCTGATCGAGCAGATGCAGCGGTGGGTCCTTGTCTGCTGGCATGTAGACATTTTCGTGTCGTCGCAATTGCTGATGCAGCCAGGAGGTTCCGCACTTTTGCGCACCAATGATAAAAAAATCTGGTCCGGGAACTGACATCAGCCTGGTGTACTTCTGAGGTCAACAAAATAACTATCTGCCACCTGCCATAAATTCCACTGTGCGCTGTCAGACTGTAGTGTGCCGGCAATAAAGGCATCGAGTGTCAACCAATAATCTTCGCTATCGCCAGGCCTGTCGATGTTTTGGATCGATAAAAGACGTTGTCCTGATGAAAAATCGAATTCCAGGCGATAGGTTGCGAAGTGTGCTTGCCTGCTGACAAACAGATCGAACATTCCGGGATCTATCCTCGCGTTGGAATCATACAGTGAGATAGTGCGAAACCCACGCTTGCTTGATGCCGGCACATCGGCGAGCACGAGAATGGATTCATTCATCTGCAAGGCACGTAGCAATGGGCGCGGAAATCCACCCGGTTGATAGCGCTTGCCGGGAAACATGCGACGCATGTGCAGGCGTCGACAGCTGACATACAGCTGGCGTATGCGCTCACCCCTGAACACTGACGAGGGGTTTTTGCGCAACACATAGATTGGCTGGATGGCATGGTTGTAAAGACTGCGCAACAACATGAACGCCGGTCCCCAATGGGTGCCAACGATGACCAGCGGGCGATCATCTGGCCACTCGCCATCCTGCTGCACCAGATGCCTGACGCGCCATGGTTGCAGAAATGAAATCCAGAAATCGATCACATCCAGCATCAGAATCAGCCGGTGGCGGCGACACCATTCATGGTCGTCATGTATGCCAAGCAGTTTGCTGGCATTGGCGTGAGCCTTACATACACGCTGGCGAAACAGCCAGGGGCGTCCCGCCAGGCGATAATAAAAGCGATAGGCCAGCGACCACGGCAGCAGCAGGGCCACCACGGCCATCAGGAAAAAGCTCATGAAATCGATCGATTCACGCTGCATTCGGGCAAGCATCAGAATGTGTGTTCCATCTGGAGTCTGGTGTCGGCGGTCTGCTGTTGATGGTCGGCGCACTTCGTGTAGTCTACAATAAGCTGTGCTTGGTACCGTACCCTCCATCCCCATACTCACCTATCATGGCATTCACGTCGATGGCGATGACTATGCCGCAAACGATCACATCGGACTGCAACGTGATCTGACGCTGCTGCACGAGTTGGGCTGGCAGGTAATCGCTCTGGAGACGCTGATACAAGCGCTGCTCAAGGGGGGTTGGGCTGACTTGCCGACGCGATCGGTGGTATTGACCCTGGACGATGGCAGCTGGTTTGACTGGTATGATCTGCCGCACCCTGTGCATGGCATGCAACGCAGCATGGTCAACATACTGCGCGATTTTCAGCAGCAATATGGCAGTGATGCGCAGCCGCGGCTGCAGGCCACAAGTTTTGTTATCGGTTCTGCCAGTGCGCGGGAAGCGCTGGATCAAAGCTGTTTGATCGGCCGTGACTGGTGGGGCGATGACTGGCGGAACCAGGCACACAGCGAAGGCCTGCTGCAGATCGGCAACCACAGCTGGGATCACCGCCATGCCGCCTTGCCACCAGGGCTGCGCTACGAGTCGGCTGACAAGGATGATCGCTGTATAGAGTATGGCAGCTTCGCACAGCTCAGCGACAAGCAGGAATGTGACTGGCAGATTCGTCAGACCCAGATTTATCTGCATGAGATTCTGGGCACAGCGCCGTCGCCGGTGTTCGCCTATCCCTATGGCCAGGTGCCCGAAATCGTGGCTGCAGAGTATCTGCCCAGATACGGTCCCGGGATGGGGCTGCTGGCGGCGGTCACCACGGCAGCGGATGTGGTCACGCCAGACAGCAATCGCTGGCGTCTGCCACGCTATGTGTTTCGGCGCGACTGGCATTCGCCAGACGGCCTGGCTGAACTGCTGGCAGGCAAGGTCTGAGCCGGCACCGAGCGCCTTACGGCTGTGTCCACAGGGCGAAGGCATCGTGCCACCAGCCATGCTCGCACGTTTGCTTAAGAAACCACCGGGTGTCCTTGGACAACGACTCCGTCAGCGCCTTGATCTCTTCGCTACTGATCAGCCTGACATGCGGCTGATGCGCAAGCTCCCGGATTGGTACCGATGGTTCCCAGCGTACATGCTGGAAACAGGCTTCATCCAGCCGCACCCACAGGCCATCGGCTTGCATGACGTTGCACAGACCCGGCATCACCTGTTCATCAATGTTCAGCTTCTGGTCGCAAGCTGGCAATTGCAGAAATGTCAGAACGGCGTTGAAAATCCCGTCGGTAGCAGCTTCCGACGGGGCTGGCAGAACCGTGAGGCTATCAGCCGGAAACCGTTGCAGCCAGTTGTGCAAGTGCAGTCCATAACGGCTCAAATCGGTGATCCCCAGCGATGGACTGGCGTCAAGAATGCCGATGTTGGGATCGAGTGAACGATGTCGAACGTGGTGCAGATAGCCGGAAATTGCTCGTTGCACCGGGTTTCTGACCAGCAGGATCAGTCTGATGTCGGTGCCGAGTACATCGGCGATGTCATCCACGATGTTGCGGGGTTGTCCTGTGGAGGGGTCGCTGCCACGCTGCGTCCAGAACCAGGCCGCGCAAGCATCGCCGGGCAACTGCTCCGGCGATCGGCCGGACAGCCGCTGCTGCAGCTTGGCCAGCTGGCTGCGCTGGCGAAAGTCAATTTCCTGATCCTTGTCCGCAGGCAGGTACACCTGGGGATGCTGACGCAGACAGGCATGCAACCAGCTGGTGCCGCATTTCTGCGCACCGATGATGAGGAACTGCGGCAGGCTGTAGGCTCGATGCATGATGGTGATGGATTCTGTGGTGGAGTAGATTCAACGAACAGCGTCACAGTTTAGTATATCCCACCGAAATACTGTGATATTCAGAGCGCGTCCAGTGGCTGCAGGATCAGGCGCGAACGATGATGTCTGAGTCTGAATGGCAAGCCGTTGCCAAGGATTGCAACGCTGTAATGCTGCCTGATGTGCGCTCCCGCGAGGCGAGCCGGCAAGCACTCATCCGCTGTGTTGTGGCTGTTGGCCATGGAGAGACATTGACCTGCGAGCCTTGCCTTTGGTTAAGCGCTTTCAGGCTCGCCGATTGTTACCGTGTTTCCGGCGGAGAACACCAGCTCGAATCCAGCAGGCAGGCACATGGCGCATTGAAGCATGGCGTCAGTGCGGCAGGGCTGTTGCTGCCATCAGGTGTTTGTCAGTAGAATAGCTGGCTGACCGGACAATCGGCCTCACAGCCTACATTCTCAATAATCCCTAGTTCAGGAATACAAGCATGGATCTGAATCTCATACCCCCGATGCTGGGTGTCGTCGGCCTGGTGGCTGCGTTCATCGTTTACCTCATTGTCATGAAACGGCCGGCTGGTGAAGGCAAGGTGGCCGAAATCGCCGAGGCCATCCACACTGGCGCCATGGTGTTCATGAAACGCGAATACTCCATCATGTCCGCGTTTGCGGCGGTGCTGGCGATCGGTCTGTTCATGGCCTTCCCGAGCTGGCACACGGCAGCGGCCTTCGTCACCGGTGCCCTCAGCTCGGCGATTGCCGGCTACATCGGCATGTACACGGCCACCCGCGCCAACGTGCGCACGACCACTGCAGCGGCGACCGAAGGTGCCGCCAGCGCCTTGTCGGTGGCATTTTTCGGCGGCTCGATCATGGGGTTGACGGTGGCGGCAATGGGTCTGCTGGGCCTGGGCAGCCTGTATTTCTTTTTCGGTTCTGATCCACAGCATGCCGAGGCGATCCACGGCTTCGGCATGGGTGCCTCGGTGGTGGCGTTGTTCTCACGCGTGGGCGGCGGCATTTTCACCAAGAGTGCCGATGTCGGTGCCGATCTGGTCGGCAAGATCGAGGCCGGTATCCCGGAAGACGATCCGCGCAATCCCGGCGTGATTGCCGACAACGTTGGTGACAACGTCGGCGATGTGGCCGGCATGGGTTCGGACATTTTCGAGTCCTACTGTGGCTCGATGATCGCCTGCATCGCCATCGCTGGCACCTTTGCCGTCAGCTCGGTGCTGGGCGAGCGACAGAATCTGATGTTTCTGCCGCTGGCGCTGGCCTCGGCAGGACTGTTGTGTTCGATCGCCGGCATCTTTATTGTCAAACTGGCTTCGGCCAGTGCGCCGGCCACGGCGCTGCGTTTTGGTACCTTTGGCGCGGCCGTGATCTTCATTGCGGCAGCCTGGTTTGTCATCAGTGCGCTGGGCATCAGCAGTGCTGTGTGGTGGTGTGTGGTCGCCGGCGCGGTCGGCGGCATTGGTATCGGCCTGATCACCGAGTATTACACCGGTGGTGCGCCGGTGCGCCAGATTGCCAGTGACGGCCAGACCGGCGCCGCCACAGTGATGATTTCCGGCCTCGCTGTGGGCATGAAGTCGGTGACCGTACCGGTGGCGATCATTGCCGCGATCATTTTTGTCACCAGTGTGCTGCTGCCGGATGGCCAGGGCGTCTATGGTGTCGGCATCGCTGCGGTTGGCATGCTGGCCACGGTCGGCATCACCATGGCCATCGATGCCTATGGCCCGGTGGCCGACAACGCCGGGGGCATCGCCGAGATGGCAGGGATGGGCAAGGAAGTGCGCGACATCACCGATGGGCTGGACGAAGTCGGCAACACCACCGCCGCCATCGGCAAGGGCTTTGCCATCGGCGCGGCCGGTTTGGCCGCACTGGCGATCATTGCCGCCTACATCAAGACCGTTGGCACTCACGTGCCCGGCTTCATGCTGGACATCAGCAACCCCAAAGTACTGATGGGCATGTTCCTCGGCGGCATCTTTCCGTTTCTGGTCGCCGCCATCACCATGCGCGCGGTGGGTGATGCCGCGTTTGACATGATCCAGGAAATCCGCCGCCAGTTTCGCGACATCCCCGGACTGCTGGAAGGTACCGCCAAGCCGGACAATGCCCGCTGTGTCGACATCGCCACCAAGGCGGCGCTGCAGCGCATGGTGCTGCCCGGCGCGCTGGCCGTGCTGTCGCCAATCATTGTTGGCTTCGTCATGGGCGCACATGCGCTGGGTGGGCTGCTGGCTGGCGCGCTGATCGCCGGTGTGCTGTTGGCGCTGACCATGGCCAATGCCGGTGGTGCCTGGGACAACGCCAAGAAGTATGTGGAAAAAGGCAACTTCGGCGGCAAGGGCTCGGATGTGCACAAGGCGACAGTGGTGGGCGACACTGTCGGTGATCCGTTCAAGGATACCTCAGGCCCGGCCATGAACATCCTCATCAATGTCATGGCCATTGTCAGTCTGGTGATTGCACCGCTGCTGACGCACTAACAGGATGTTGAGAAAGTCCATCCCTGGCCTTTTTCAACTCGCATAGGCGCGGCGCATGTCCGCGCCATGCTCCGTTTCTCAAGCACTTGCGTGCTTGAGAAACACTGCGTCCCATCCATGGAGCGCTTGGCAGGCTGTTTTACAACAGCCTGCCAAGCGACGCAGTCGCTGAGCGGGCCTGCCCACTGGGCAGATCCTGCACAGTTTTCCCGACAGCCCAGGATGCCTGCACAAAGTTCCGGCCAGACCCCATTCTGTCGCATTGCTTTGCAATTGCTGTACACAAAGGCTAGATTAGCCGGCGTCCTGTGCAAAAATGCCTCCGGAGAGCCTTAGACCCATGCATACACTTTCCCGTACCTGCTTTGTAACCTTGCTGTGGTGCAGCCTGGTCAGCCTCACACTGGCCGCGCCCGAGCCGGCACCCGAACGCGATCGTGGCGATGGCCCCTTCCAGCGTCTGATCCTGCGCGGTGTCACGGTGGTTGCCGGCAATGGTGCGCCACCAGCCGGCCCGATGGACATCGTCATCGAAAACGACCGCATTGTCAGACTGGTCAGTGTGGGCAATCCCGGTGCGGAAATCGATCCCGACAATCGACCCCAGGCGGGCGAGGGTGATCAGGAGATGGATCTCAGCGGTCATTATGTGCTGCCGGGATTTGTCGACATGCATGGCCATCTGGGCGGCGACGAGCAGGGGGTTACAGCCGAATACGTGCTCAAGCTGTGGCTGGCGCATGGCATCACCACGGTGCGCGAGCCGGGCAGCTTCAACGGCCTGGACTGGGTGCTGGATCATGTCCGGCGCAGCAATGCCAACAGCATCGTGGCGCCGCGCATCATTCCCTATGCCGGGTTCGGTCTGGGGGCCGAGGCACCGATCAGCACGCCAAAACAGGCGCGCGAATGGGTGCAGGACATTGCCCGCCAGGGTGCCAGGGGGGTCAAGTTTTTCGGCGCGCCACCAGCGATCATGCAGGCGGCTTTTGCCGAACTGAACCAGCAGAATCTGGGTAGTGCCATGCACCATGCCCAGCTCAACGTGGTGCGCTGGAACGTGCTGGATTCCGCCCGCGCCGGGCTGACCACGATGGAACACTGGTACGGTTTGCCCGAGGCCATGTTCGACGATCAGGTGATCCAGGATTATCCACTGGACTACAACTACAACAATGAACAGCACCGTTTCGGCGAGGCCGGCCGGCTCTGGCAGCAGGCGGCAGCGCCCGGCAGCGAGCGCTGGAATGCGGTGCGCGACGAGCTCATCGAGCTGGATTTCACCATCAATCCGACCCTGACCATTTATGAGGCCAGCCGCGATCTGATGCGTGAGCAGCGCGCCATCTGGCACGATGACTACGCCCATCCCAGGCTGCTGGAGTTCTTCCAGCCCAGCCCGGAAGCGCACGGCTCGTACTGGTTTGACTGGACCACGCAGAACGAGATCGACTGGAAACAGAACTATCAGCGCTGGATGCACTTTCTCAACGATTACAAGAATCATGGTGGTCGTGTGACCACCGGATCTGATGCCGGCTACATCTACAAGCTGTATGGCTTTGGCTACATCCGCGAACTGGAGCTGCTGCAGGAGGCCGGCTTTCACCCGCTGGAAGTGCTGCAGGCCGCCACCCTCAACGGTGCCGAGGCACTGGGCATGGCCGATGAGATCGGCAGCATCGAAGTGGGCAAGAAAGCCGATCTGGTGGTGGTCACGGAAAACCCGCTGCGCAACTTCAAGCTGCTGTATGGCACCGGTCACTACCGCCTGCGCGAAGATGGCACGCCCGGTTACGTGCGCGGCCTGCGCTACACCATCAAGGACGGCATCGTGTATGCCGCCGATGAGCTGCTGCAGGACGTGCGAGATCTGGTGACAGCGGCCAAAACCGAGGCCGAAGCTGCGTCCAGGGCAAAGGACTGAGGTGCAGCCGGCTGCAGTGACATGAACCAGGCACTGATCGACATTGCCGCCAATCTGACCCATGAAACCTTTGCCGACGATGTCGACAATGTCATTGAGCGGGCACGTCAGGCCGGTGTACCACAACTGCTGATCGCTGGCACCTCAGGCCCCGGCAGCGTGGCGGCGGCGGAACTGGCGGCGCGTTATCCGCAGCGGCTGCTGGCCACCGCAGGTCTGCATCCGCATCATGCCGATGAGTTCAACGCCGACCTGGCCGACTTGTTTGCCGAACTGCTGCAGTTGCCACAGGTGGTGGCGGTGGGCGAGACCGGGCTGGACTATTTTCGTGATCTGTCACCGCGGCCGCGACAGATCCAGGCTTTCGAGGCACACATCGAGATGGCCATCGACAGCGGCCTGCCGATGTATCTGCATCAGCGCGATGCGCACGAGGACTTTCTGCCCCTGCTGCGTGCCTGCCGCGATCACCTCAGCGCTGTGGTGGTGCATTGCTTCACCGACAGCCGTGCAGCGCTGCACGCTTATCTGGATCTGGATTGCCACATTGGCATCACCGGCTGGTTGTGTGATGAACGACGCGGGCTGGCGCTGCAGCAGATGGTCGCCGACATCCCCGATCAGCGTCTGCTGGTGGAAACCGATGCGCCGTATCTGAAACCGAGAAACCTGCGGCCCAAGGTACGCACCCATCGAAATGAGCCGCAGTGGCTGCCCTGGGTGGTTCAGGAACTGGCCCGGCATCGCGGGCAGACGGTGCAGCAGGTCAGTGCCTGCAGCAGCGCCAATGCCAGACGCCTGTTTGGCTTTGTGCCGCTGGCGCAGTGATCAGCGCGGGGTACACTACTAGGCAATGCGCATTCAGTCCAGCATTCAGCCCAGCGAGGCGCGCTGCTGTATGGCGGTCTCCTGCAACAGCAGGTGCAGACGCTTGCGCTGCTGACGCAGGGCGTATTCGAGTTCCTGCAGGCGTGTGTGCAACACGCTGTCGGCAAAGCGGTCGCGCAACTGATGTCCAGCGGCGTTCATGCGCTGTCTTTGCAGCTGCTGCCAGTCGCGCACGGTATTGCTGAAAGCTTCGTATTCGGCTTCCAGGTGTTCGCGCCAGCGCTGCGCCAGCGGTGAGGTCTCGATGCTGGCTTCGGCTTTCTTGAACAGCATCTGCAGTTGGGCGCGGCGAATCTTGAAGCTGGGCACACGTTTGAGGTCATAGGCCAGGCCCAGCCAGCTGCAGACGTTGATGAACCACTTACCGACGTCGATGTGCCACCAGCGCACGCCATTGCGGTAGTCATTCTGAAAACTGTGATGAAAATTGTGATAACCCTCGCCCCAGGTAATGCTGGCCATGAGGGTGGAATCGCGCGCCGTGGTGGCATCGGAATAGGGCTGTTTGCCGACGAAGTGCGCCAGTGAATTGATGAAAAACGTGGTGTGATGGTTCAGCACCAGCCGCGCCAGTCCGGCCAGCAGCAGCATGCCGAGAATGTCGCCGAACACGATACCGGCCAGCAGCGGCAGACCGAGGTTGGTGGCCCAGACGATTTTCCAGTAATGCCGGTGCTGCCATTGCAGCATCGGGTCGTCCAGCAGATCCTTGATGTTGCTGAAATCCAGCTCGCTGGAAGGCCAGTCGCGCACCATCCAGCCCATGTGCGAAAACCACACGCCGCGCTTGGCCGAGTAGGGATCACGCTCGTTGTCGTCGGTGTGGCGGTGGTGATAGCGGTGCCGGCTGGCCCAGATCAGCACGCTGTTCTGCAGTGCCATGGAGCCGATGATCAGCAGCAGCCAGCGCAGCGCCTTGTGTGCCTTGTAGGTGCGGTGCGACCACAGGCGATGATAGCCGGCGGTGATGCCCACGCCATTCATGGCCCAGAACAGCGCTGCCATGATCCAGGCCGCAGCGCTGTAACCGTGGTTGAGGCCATACCAGGGTACGATGGTCAGCACCGCCAGATTGGTGATGATGAAGAATCCGGTCGTGGTCCAGTTGATCGGCGGGGTGTCCCAGCTGTTGCTGGCCTGGTGCTGGTTGTCGTTGTGCATGGTCAATCCGTGAGTGCTGCTGCTGGAAGTGTTTCCGCTCGCGCGAATACTGAACTTTATAGCATAGATGGGGGGTTCGGACTGTGACAACAAGCGTCAGAAATGGATCAATCGCTGCTCAAACAGGATCAATGGCGGCTCAGTTGCGCGGCAGCAGCAGCCACAGCAGCAGATACACCAGAATGCCGGGGAAGGCAGCCGAGACGATGGACACGATCACATACACCACGCGAGTACCGTTGCGTGACCAGCCAAAGCGCATGGCAATGCCGGCGCAGACGCCGCCGATCAGCGCATGGCGGGTGTCGCGACTGAGTGCCTGGGAGGTTGACATGCTGGCCGGCTCCGGATTGTTCAGATTTCGATCAGCTCGAAATCTTCCTTGCCGGCGCCACAATCCGGGCAGGTCCAGTAATCCGGCACGTCTTCCCAGCGCGTTCCGGGTGCAATGCCCTCATCCGGTGAGCCTTTGGCCTCGTCGTAGATCCAGCCGCAGATCACACACATCCAGGTCTTGTAGTCTTGTGCTTCAGTCACGATGTCTTCCGCTTGCCAATGGTGTAATTGAAAGTTCGGTAATATAGCAAATGACAGGCAAGGTTGACAGTCCTGCTTGCATATCCAAAGACCGTGATCCATGCAGCGTATCCGCAACAAAAGCAAACCGGCGTTGGCCACATTGAACCTGCCGGGACTGTATCTGATCACGCCAGATGGCTGGTCCTGTGGTCGCCTGCAGGCCCGGCTCAAGCCCATGCTGCGCAGCGGCATTGCCATGTTGCAGTATCGTGACAAGCGCGCCACGGCAGGCCAGCGGCTGGCCACGGCACAGATGCTGGCCAGCCTGTGCCGGGCCTACCAGACGCCACTGATCATCAACGACGATGTGACGCTGGCAAGACAGGTGCAGGCTGCCGGCGTGCATCTGGGGCGCGACGACAACGATCCACGCCTGGCGCGCGAACAGTTGGGTGCGGACGCGATCATTGGTAGCTCCTGCTACAACGATCTGGCGCTGGCCGCGCGCATGCGCTCGGCGGGTGCGGATTATCTGGCCTTTGGCAGTGTGTTCGCATCGGCCACCAAACCCACGGCACAGCGCTGTGGATTGGAGATTCTGCAACAGGCCCGCAGCCTGGGCCTGCCGCTGGTTGCCATCGGCGGGATCAGGCTGGACAATGCTGCCCAGACACTGCACGCGGGTGCGGACATGCTGGCGGTGATCAGTGATGTCTTCGACGCCGCCGATCCAGGCCGGCGGGTGCAGGGTTATCAGCGGCTGTTTGCACAACCTTCTGCGTGACACGACCAGCAAAGCAACAACACAGGAAACATGATGAGCCAACATTACAGCTACCACGACAGTGAAATCTGGATGCAGCGCGCGCAGCGGCACATCCCCGGCGGTGTCAATTCCCCGGTGCGGGCGTTTGCCGCAGTGGGTGGCACGCCGGTGTTCATTGAGCATTCGGAAGGTGCCTGTCTGATCGATGTGGATGGCAACCGCTACATCGATTATGTCGGGTCCTGGGGGCCGATGATCGCCGGTCACGCGCATCCGCATGTGATCGAAGCGGTGCAGCAGGCGGCCACGCGTGGACTCAGCTATGGCGCGCCGACACCGGGCGAGGTGACCATGGCCGACCGGCTGTGTGAGCTGATTCCGGGGCTGGATCAGGTGCGTCTGGTCAATTCCGGCACCGAGGCGACGATGAGCGCACTGCGATTGGCACGTGGTGCCACCGGTCGCGACAAGCTGATCAAGTTCGCCGGTTGCTACCACGGCCATGGCGACAGCTTTCTGGTCAATGCCGGCAGCGGTGCGCTGACATTCGGTGTGCCCAGCTCGCCCGGCGTGCCGGCTGCGCTGGCCGACCTCACCGTGACCCTGCCCTACAACGACACCGACGCGCTGCACCAACTGATGGATGAGATCGGTGACGAGGTGGCTGCCATCATTGTTGAGCCGGTCACCGGCAACATGAACATGATCAAACCATTGCCCGGTTTTCTGCAGGCCCTGCGTGAGCGCTGCGACCGCCATGGCGCGGTGCTGATTTTCGACGAAGTGATGACCGGTTTTCGCGTTGCCCTGGGCGGTGCCCAGCAGGTCTTCGGCGTGCAGGCCGATCTGGTCACCTATGGCAAGGTCATTGGCGGTGGCATGCCGATGGGCGCGTTCGGTGGCAAGCGTGAACTGATGCAGCAGATCTCACCCACTGGCCCGGTGTACCAGGCAGGAACGCTGTCGGGCAATCCCATCGCCGTGGCCGCCGGCATGGCCAATCTGGATCTGATCACCGCCGACGGTTTTTATGCGCAACTCGGCAGCAAAACCGAAACCCTGGTGCAGGGTATAGAGCAGGCCGCCGAGCGCGCTGGGGTGGCCATGGCCACGGTGAGCCTGGGTGGCATGTTCGGTCTGTTCTTCACCGAGCAGCAAACCGTCACCAGCTTCGCCCAGGTGCAGGCCTGTGATCTGCAGCGTTTCAAACGCTTCTTCCACGGCATGCTGGAGCGCGGCCATTACTTTGCCCCGTCCGCGTTCGAAGCAGGGTTTGTATCACAGGCGCACGATCACGCCACCATCAATGCAACCGTGGCTGCAGCCGACGAGGTGCTTGCAACCTGTCGCATATGATGCTGATCTACTGCGGATAAGCCGGATTGGGCCAGCTTTCCCGCGCTTTTGCGTTAAATTGGCGAACTATTTGCCTTAAAAGAACAGAAAAATCTGGCTCCAGCCGGCTTTCCCTGGCAGCACTTGAAACCTGAGCTGCCAGTTGGCCCGGGATGCTCCAGGCTCGCAGCCGCCTTGGCATGCCCCGGACCGGGTCCGGGGCAGCCCATAAGGTGTGATTGGCTAGCGCCTGGTGTTCGCCGCGGCCGGAACCAGCGGCACGTTGCTGATCGAGAACAGATGACTGGTGCCGGTGCTGGTGGTGGCGTTGTGGCAGCCGAAACAGCCCTGATTTTCGTCGCCGGTGCCCTGCTGGTGATAGGTTTCCATGGTCGAGTTTGCCAGCAGCAGTGAGCCCACCAACGCAGCATCGCCGGGACTGCTCGGGATCGTGCCATTGCTCGTCCACACGGCACCCAGCTGAAAATAATTGGCGCGAACATCATCGAGCAATCCCAGCATCAGGCCGATGTCCAGATTCAGCGAGATCAGTTCACTGTTGTTGGCAGCCGATGCCTTGGTGGGGGCATTGCCCCAGGGGTTGACCCGGTAGACATCGTTGGCACGGATGGCGTTGCCGCTGGTGGCGGTGATGTCGCCGCTGCTGCCATCCACCGTCATCTGGGCAATCAGTGCACCGCTCTGGGTGCCGCCGTTGCTCATGAAGTTCCAGTCGCCGCTGGAGTCGAACGGCACCGGCACCTGGCCAAAAATGGTGTTGAAGTAAAACGTGTTGTCCGGGGCGTTGTTGTGGTGTTCGAAGCTTGCCCAGACCATTTCCGGATGTCCCTTGACCGGCCCCACCACGTGCATGCCGACCAGCGCCAGCGTCTTGTTGATGGTTGGTGCGCTGCTGCTGATGGTCCACAGCGTGTCGCTGGTCTTGACGTAGTTGGGCACAGCTGCCTGAATTGTCACGTAGTCACCCGGATCGGTGACCGTGGCGGCATCCACCCAGGCAGTCTTCAACTCCAGCGTCAGGGCGTTGGCGTCGCTCAGCACGGCACCCTGGCTGGCGGCGTACTGCACGATGGGGTTGAGTTCATCCTGAGTGGTGGGAAATGGCGTGGTATCCGCCAGCACGCCGTTGCTCACCGCGGTATTGAACCAGGCATAAACGTCGTTGGCGTGCACGCCGAAATAGACCAGCGAGCCCTGCAGTGACAACAGCGTGTCGTTGCCACCGGCCTGGCCACCCGGCTGAAAGTTTTCCCGCTTGGTGCCGCGCAGGGCAAAGCTGTTGTTGCTGCTGCCCGGCGGGTTGGCCAGGTACACGGCATTGCCGCTGCTGTTGAAATTGACGTCATAGAAGGTCGGGGAATCGAGCACGATGCTGCCGGCGTCGGGCGAGACGATCCACAGGAACATCTGCTGCGCCCATTTGTAGAAATCGCATTTGCTGTTGTTGCTGGGAAAACCGACACTGTCGGCAAAGGTGACAAGGCCATTCTTCTCAGGTATTCCCGGCTGCGGGGTGCCTGACACAGAGGTGCCTGACTCCAAGGTGGCTGGGGCAAACCAGGTGCTGAATTCTGTCGGTGAAATGGAACAGCCACTGCCATCGACGTAGCGCAGTGAGGCCGGTTCGGCGGCAGCACTGGTGTTGATGTTTGAGGCAAAAAGGGTGATTGCGCCGCAAAGGCAAAGGGTCAAGACTGGTTTCATGGTGAAGTGCTCCCGTTATTGTTGTTGTGGAAAGCAGGCCACGGAACTGATCAGGATAACCTGGGGAATAGTACGTATGAATCGAAACCCCCCTGGTTCAGTGCCCTTGATGCAGTCCTGTACTGCCAGCTCGATGTTGTGCAACATCGAAGCATCATCATAACCTGATTCAGCAGGAAAATGCCAACAAGGCGCAGATCCGTCCTGTGCGGACGCCAGCCGCCAGCCATGCTGACGGCGGCTTGCCGGGTTACGGTGACTCGAAGCCGTCGATCAGCATAATCTCGGAGCGCTCCGGCAGGCGCACGGCATAGGCACCACGTGAGCGGGTGAACACGGCCAGTGCGGTGAAGCCGCGATCCACCGCCATGTCCCAGATCATCGCTGCCGGCAGGCCGGCGGTGAAGCGGGACCATTGTGGCGCGGCCTGCTGGATGTCGTCGGTGAAGTACAGCCCCCAGTCGGAGCCGGCAAACACCTGTGCCGGATTGTTGGGGTTGACCATGATGGCGTTGATCGGGATGTTCGGCAGGTTGCCGGATTTGTCGGTCCAGTTGAAGCTGCTGCAATCGAAATTGCATTCCACCCGGAACACATGGCCGGGCGTGGCCGGGGTGTTCTGATCGAAGCCACCGACGGCAGCATAGCCCACCAGTTGGCTTTCGGCACCAGTGACCACATCCAGAATGGGCCGGTTTGGCAACACGCTGTTGCCGTCGGTGACATCCACCCAGGTGGCCGAATCGGCCACACCCTGGCCCAGATCAAAACCGAACCAGACATTGCCGTCGTTGGTGCCGATGATGGCGATGCGCTCGTCGCTGAACGAAAACGCCAGCTGGTTGATGAATGAGCGGTCATTGAGCACGCCTTTGGTCAGATCGGGACTGTTAGGCAGCCAGTCCGCGCCGCTAAGGCCACCATTGATGGTTTCCCAGACCCGGTTGCTGCCGGCAATCAGGTGTTCGCAGCCGGTGCTGGGCGGGCAATCGTGCTTGTAGATTTCAAACGGGAACAGAAACGAGCGGGTGTCGCCATTCCACGGCTCGGCAACGTTCTGGTAGGGGCCGAATGGACCGCTCTGGCTAATGCCCAGATTGCCATTCTGCGATTCCACATACCAGCGCTGGCCTAGCACAGGCTCGATTCTGGCAAAGATGCCATCGCCACCGAACACCGGCGTCCAGTTGCTGGCCTCCACCGGGCCACTCCAGGTGACCACCGACGAGCCGTTGTCCTGCGCGCCACCGGCTGCAGCGCGCTCGTTGCTGATGGCAAAATCGGCACTGATGTCGCCGGAATAGAACTCGATCGTGGGCAGGGTGTTGTTGAGCTGGATGTAATTGATCTGTGCCGCAGTCGCCGCATTGGCGTTGGCGCTGTAGTACACGCCGCCATCGGTGCCGATCAGCAGCCGTGCCGGGTCGTTGTTGACGTAGGCACGGGCGTGGTGATCGACGTGCACGTTGTCGTTGCAGGTGGCACCGGGAAAGCTGTTGCCGCCATCGTCGGAGCGAAACAGGTTAAGCGCACTGAGGAAGAGCTGGTCAGGGTCGCTCGGCGACACCGAAATGCCGGCGTAGTACCAGGACTGGCCGCCTGGTGTGCAGCCGGTCAGATCGGCCGACAATGCGGTCTGCACCCAGTTGGCACCGCCATCGTCACTGCGCCAGACGCCGAGAAAGGCGAGGTTGACCGGGCTCACCGCTTCGGCATAGAGAATGTCGGGGTTGCTCGGTGCGCGTGCCAGCTCCAGACGCCCCAGCGGGCCATTGGCCGCACCGTTGCCGGTGCCGGCCGGCCAGCCATTGTCGCTGCGGCTGATCAACTGGAAATCGACCGGGCAAGCCGCCGCCGGCAGCGTGCCGGCATAAATGCCGTTGGCACCGTTCTGGTCCAGATCCGGCTGCACCGCAGTGGGGCCGCCACGGGTGCCGACCGCGACCAGCATCTCGGTGTCGGCGCCGGTGTCGCGCAGCAGCAGTCCGGTGATGTCCTGGCGCTGGCTGGTGAAGCCGTTGGTCAGACAGGGACCGGCCCAGTTCTGGCCATCGTCATAGGAAATGAACAGGCCGGTTTTGGTGCCGACCACAATGGTCTGCGAGTTGCGCGGATCGACCTGCACCTGGCCGATGGCCTGGTATTGCGGGAACGATCCCGGCGTGGTCGGCAGGGCCGGGGTGAACACATCCAGACCTAGAATTTCCCAGCTGGATCCGGCGTCCTTGCTGCGCAGCAGACCGGAGCTGCCGAACGAGAACGAGCCATAGCGCAGATCACCGGTGCCGGCGTAAATGATGTTGTTGTCGTTCGGGTCCATGTGCAGGGTGCCGATGGCGATGGTGTTGAACATCGGATCGTCGGTGAGCACTTCCCAGGTGGTGTCGGCGTCACAGCAGTTGGTGGTTTTCCATACACCGCCTCCGTCCGAGCCGGCATAGGCGATGCGATCATCCAGCGGGTCGCTGAGAATCGCATTGGTACGTCCGGCCACTGCACTGGCACCGAAATCCAGTGGTCTGGGACCCAGCAGGGTGAAGCGATCGGCCGGCAGCTCGTTGCCGCCCCGGTTGGCATAACGTGCGGCACCATCCGGGGCCCGCTCGGGCATGCGCGCATGCTCAGGCCGCGCCGCCGTAAGCCAGCGGCTGTCGAACTGAAAGGTCGGGTAGGCGTAACGCGTGGCCCAGTAATCACCGCCGCCGGGTACCTTGCCCGGTGTGGCCACCGCAGCGGCGGGAGCCTTGCCTGCGGGCACAGCAGCACCGTTGTTGTGGCGCAGCGCATCAGTCAGCGAGTCCAGCTGCAGCAGGCCCATGCCGGCGGCAAGCAGGCCGCCCAGCGTCAAGGCAATGAGGATGAAGGATGACTTGACGGACATGCGGCGTGCTCCAGTTGGCATTGCTTTGCCGCCATACTACACCAGAATTCATGTCCCTGGCACGAAGACGCTGGTAGCATGGTGATATCCAGTGCACGGTTCACAACAGGCAGCACAGCATGATCACACTCTACAGTTTCGGCCCCAATTTCGGTCTCGCCGATCCCAGCCCGTTTGTGTTGAAAGTCGCGGCCTGGTTGCGGCTTGCCGAGATCCCGTTTAGCTGGTCGGCCGACCTCAATCATCTGCGCCGTGCACCCAAGGGCAAGCTGCCATTCATCGACGACAACGGCCAGATCGTTGCCGATTCCTGGTTCATCATCCGCCATCTGCAGCGCCACTACGACGACCCGCTGGATCGCTGGCTGAGCCCGGAACAGCGGGCGGTTTCCAGTCTGGTGGAGAAGTCCCTGGACGAGAATTTCTACTGGACCATCATCCACGCCCGCTGGATCCGTGACGACACCTGGCCGACCATCCGTCAGGCGTTTTTTGGCGGCATGCCGTGGCCATTGCGGCAGCTGGTGCCGTGGCTGGCCAGGCGCACTACCCGCAATGCCTTCATCAAACAGGGCATGGGTCGCCACAGCGATGAGGAAATTCTGCAGATTGCCGACGATACTCTGCGCAGTCTGTCGCTGTTGTTGGGCGACAAGCAGTGGATAATGGGCGAGCGTCCCTGTACGCTGGATGCCGTGGTGTTTGCCTTTGTCGCCCAGGTGACCCTGATCGAGCTGGACAACGACCTGTCCAGACTGGCACGACGCTACGACAAGCTGCTGCACTACTGCGCGCGCATCAACAGTGCGTATTTCAGTGCCGACGAAACCGCCGCTGGCTGAAGTCATGGTGTGCGGGGCAGGACTGTTGCATGACCACTGAGCTGGCATGACCACTGAACTGGGCCTGCTGCTGGTCATCATTGCGGCGACCTTCATCATGTTTCTGAGCGGCCGGCTGCGGCTGGATCTGGTCGCGATGGTTGCTTTGCTGGCCATGTATGCATTCGATCTGCTCAGCGTGGAGGAAATGCTGGCCGGTTTTTCCCACCCGCTGGTGCTGATGATCGCTGGTCTGTTTGTCGTTGGTGGCGGCTTGTTTCACACCGGCGTGGCCGACACCATGGGAGGCTGGCTGGAACGCCACGCCGGACACAGTGTGGCAGGGATGTCCGTGGCGGTGATGCTGGTGGCCGCGCTGCTGTCGGCGTTCATCAGTTCCACCGGCACCGTGGCGGTGCTCATCCCGGTGGTCATGGCGCTGGCCACCGCGCGCAAGCTCAGTGCATCCAAGCTGATGATCCCGCTGGCATACGGCAGTCTGTTCGGCGGCATGCTGACACTGATTGGTACGCCACCCAATCTTGTCGTCAGTGCCGCGCGCGCTGACGCCGGACTTGGTGCATTCGGCTTTTTTGATTTCACTCTTCCCGGTGCGGTCATGCTGGCACTGGGGCTGGCCTATTTTGCCCTGGCCGGTGATCGTCTGCTGCCGGCAAGAGCTCCAGGCGATCAGGCCAGTGTGCCGGACGATGAAGAGCTGGCGCGCGAATACGGCCTCAAGCAGCACTTGACGCGGCTGGCGGTGCTGCCAGTGTCAACCCTGACGGGCTGCAGTCTGACCGATGTTGCCATGCGCAGCCGCTTTGCGGTCACCACGCTGGCGATCTGCAGCCCAACAAGTCGCGGAAGGCAGACCCGCCGCGCAGAAGCCGGCAGTGTGATCAGAGCCGGTGATGAACTGATTGTTGCCGGCAGTGAAGCGGCCATTGGCAGCATGTGTGAGCGTCTGGGGCTGCAGCGGATGGATGTGCAGCCGGAATTGCCCCCTGCGGTGCGCCTGGTCGAGACAGTGGTGCCGCCGCGTTCTGCGTTCGTCGGCCACAATCTGCGTGATTTGCGGCTACATTCTGGGGCTGGCGTCACCGTGCTGGCACATCGCCCGGTGGGACATGAGTCGATGGCACCGCCTGATCCTGATCGACGCATCGACGCTGGTGATGCTCTGCTCATCACCGGCCGCACGGCGTCCATGCAGCGTGTCGCTGAGCACGGACACAATCTGGTTCTGTTGGGTGACGTGCAACAGCGTGAGCGACGCAGCAGCAAAGCCCCGCTGGCCATCATCGTCATGCTGCTGATGTTGTTGGCGATGACTTTCAGTCTGCTGCCGAATGTGATCGCTGTGCTGGCGGCGGCCGTGGCCATGTTGCTGCTGCGCTGCCTGAGCATGGAAGAGGCACTCATGGGCATCAACTGGGAAAGTGTGATTCTGATTGCCGCAATACTACCGATGGCCACGGCGCTGGAGAACACCGGCGGCATGCTGCTGGCGGCCAACGCCCTGTTTGAACTGGCAAGCGGACTGGGTCCACATGCATTATTGCTGGCGGTGTTCGTGCTGACGTCCGGTCTCAGTCAACTGGTTTCGAACACCGCCACCACGGTGCTGGCTGCACCGATTGCACTGCAGGCCGCTGTGGCGCTGGGGATCAACCCGGATGCAGTGTTGATGACCGTGGCAATCGCTGCGTCAACGGCATTTCTGACCCCGATGGCCACACCGGTGAATACCCTGGTGTATCATCCAGGAAACTACCGATTTGCCGATTTTGCCCGTGTTGGTCTGCCGCTGCAGTTGCTGTTGCTGATCGCCACCATGATCGTGGTGCCGCTGTGGTTTCCGTTGTAGAGGTTCGATGACACAGATGGACGCAGCCGCATATGAGAGTTGGTATGAAACGCCACGCGGTCGCTGGATCGGTGCCCGTGAAGTAGCGCTTGTGATAAGGGCTTTGCAGCGACAATCAGGTGAATCGCTGCTAGATGTTGGTGCAGGGACTGGCTATTTCACCCGTGCGGTGGGTGCCAGCAATGGTCACGCTGACGCTGCCACGGTTGCTGTGGACATCAATTCGGCATGGATGCAGTATGCACAACAAAAGTCCATGCAATCTGCTGCAATGGCCTATGCTGTCGCCGATGCCAGGCATCTGCCGTTTGCCGATGCTGCTTTTGATCTGGTCATGTCGATCACCGCGCTTTGTTTCATTGCTGAGGAAAGACGGGCGATTGAAGAAATTCTGCGTGTGGTGAAACGGCGGCTGGTGATCGGATTGCTCAATCGTCACAGCCTGCTTTGGTGGCAGAAAGGCAGAAACGGTGGGTCTGGTGGCTATGCCGGTGCTCATTGGCATACCGCCAGTGAGGTGCGGGCATTGTTTCACAACCTGCCGGTGAAGAATCTGAAACTGATGACGGCCATCCATCTGCCGTCGGCGAGCAGGTGTGCCAAAGTGCTGGAAGCAACGCTGCCAGCAACGATGGGGACAGGAGCATTCATGCTGGTCAGTGTTGAGCCGCAGCAAAGCTGACAGCTGCTTAACTCGCGGTGGCGTCTTCTTTTTTCTCGGCGTCGGATTTGATCAGTACTTTGGCCATGATCACGCCGAACTCGAACAGCAGCCACATGGGTATCGCCAGCAGCGATTGCGAGATCACGTCCGGCGGAGTCAGCAGCATGCCGATGGCGAAAGCACCGACAATGATGTAGGCGCGCTTGCTTGCCAGCTGTTGTGGTGTCACCACGCGCACTGCGACCAGGATGATGATGGCAACCGGCACCTCAAAGGCGATGCCAAAGGCGAGAAACAGCGCGATGACGAAATCCAGGTAGCGGCTGATGTCGGTCATGACGCTGACGCCGGCCGGTGCCACGCTGGTGAAAAACGCGAAGATGACCGGGAACACGACAAAATAGGCAAACAGGCAACCGGCATAGAACAGCAGCGTGGCAGACACCAGCAGCGGCTTGGCCAGGTGCTGCTCGTGTTCGAACAGGCCCGGTGCCACAAACGCCCACATCTGGTAGATGATCACCGGGATGCTCAGCATGATGCCGGCCAGCAGGGTCATCTTGAACGGGGTCAGAAACGGGGTGGCCACATCAATCGCGATCATGCTGCTGCCAGTGGGCATGTGCCGCAGCAGTGGTTCAGCGAGCAGGGTGTAGAGATCCTGGGTGAATGGCAGCAGCAGGGTGGTGAACACGGCCACCGCAATCACCGCGCGCAGGATGCGCGTGCGCAGTTCCAGCAGATGACCGAGCAGACTCTGTTCGTCACCGCCTGCCGGGGTGGCTGGCTTGGCCATCAGGAGCGCTCTCCAGCAGCCTTGTCGTCCACTGCCGCCGGCATTTTGGCCGCCGGCTTGCCGCTTGCCGCACCAGTTTGCTCATGCACTTCATTACGGGTTTCATTCAGGGCCTGTTGGCTTTCCTGCAGCGAGGACTGCAGTTCCTTGCTGGCACCGCTGATGTCATCCTTGATTTCTTTCACCCCGGTCTGCTCGATTTCGCGCTCCAGTTCGGTGCGCATGGCGTTCCAGGTGGTGCGGGCCCGGCCGACGTAACGGCCGATCTGTTTGGCGACAGCCGGCAAGCGCTCGGGGCCGAGCACAAGCAGGCCGAGCAGGCCAATAAGCATGACTTCACTGAAGCCGATATCAAACATATGAATCTAACCGGAGCCGCGACGGCAGCGCTCAGCTGTGGTTTTTCTGCTGCTCGCCGGTGTTGACCTGGTCGCCACTGTCGGCGTTGCTGGCATCGTCGCGCAGCTGTGCCTTGATGTCTTCACTGCTGTCGTCGTCGTTCTCATGCATGCCTTTGCGGAAGCCTTTGATGGCACCACCCAGGTCACTGCCGATGTTGCGCAGGCGGCGGGTGCCGAAAACCAGCAGGACGATGATAAGAAGAATGACGAGTTGTGTGGCGCTGATGTTACCCATGGGAATGACTCTCGTTGGTTGGCAGCAGATATGCTGTCATGACTATGCTGCAGATTGATGAATATGACTTTGTTATTGTTGATTCGTTTCAGTGCTTCAGTCTGCGACCGGCGACCATGAGCATGATCGCCAGCATCAGCAGCAGAGCCGGCGCGGTCAGCGCGGGCACGCCTTGCGCATCGGGTATCGGGTCGCCATCGGGATCGCCTGGATCACCGTCGCCATCGCTGATGCCGCTGCAATCCAGCGCGGTGATGGCGAGCGATTCTATGCCGGTAAAGGTTTCCCCGGCCACGCTGGCGGCACCGGTCTCCGGATCAATGTTCAGGATCTGTCCGCCGGCATTCTGTCCGTTGACGGCGGTACGGTCGGTAATCGCCCACAAGCCGCCGTCGGCAGCAAACGCCAGACCGGCGTCGTTGTAGCTGGCGGCAGCAGCCAGCGGCCCCACCAGCGTTGCCTGCAGTGACTCGGGATCAATCCGGTACAGGCCCTGGTTGATGTTGCCGGCACCGATGCCGTAAATGCGAAACTCGCCGTCGATGACAGCGCTGGCCAGCCCGGTCAGCGAGACTTCGCCGAAGCTGCCGATTTCCTGCGCTCTGCCGTTGTTGGCAAGATCAAGCTGAAATAGCTGACTGGTGGTGTCCGAGGTCAGCAGGGGTTGTGCTGAACCGCAGACAAAGGTCATGCCGAAGTCGAATGAGGTGGTGGCGTTCAGGCCCAGATTGTTCTCAATTCCGCCGACGCGGATGCCGGCACCGCTGAATGCGTCGATGCGCAGCAGGCTGTTGCTGGCGTCATCGACGCCATAGAGTTGTCCGTTTTCATCGAAAGCCATGGCTTCGATGTCCTGAAAACCGGTAGCACCGATACTGGTGGCCTCGCCGGTGGCCAGGTTGATGCGGTACAACGTGTCCGGCGACATGCTGGTGTCCACACCATCTGAATTGACCACAAAACCGAACGGTTGCGCCTGGGCACAGGCACAGGCAAACGCCAGCAGACTCGCTGCGATGAGCCGCATGATGGCTGGTGCTGGTCCGGTAGAGGCGTTCATGTCATGGCAATCGGTTTTCCCGATGGGTTGTTTTTGATGCCCAGTGTAGCACTATCAAGGCATTATGCCAATCTGTGCATGAGATCATTGATCTGCGTGCGTCGCCCGGTTTTTGTGCAGCACTGCATGCGTCACCGGGCAGGCGCGTCCAGGCAATGGACTAAGTGTAGTGATATGTAACAGTCTGTGCATCTGTATAATCAATCATTGGATCATCCTGTATTTTCAACATGTTTCGATCAGCAAGCTATGACCATGCCGAACAGCGGCCAGACGCAGCGCGTGATCACGACGATCTCGCCATATTGCTGGTCAATCTCGGTACGCCAGCGGCGGCGACCCCGGCTGCGGTGCGGCCATATCTGCAAGAGTTTCTGTGGGACCGCCGCGTGGTCGAAGCGCCCAGAGTGCTGTGGTGGCTTATTCTGCATGGCATTGTGCTGCCGTTTCGCAGCAAGCGTTCAGCGCGAGCCTACAGCAGTATATGGATGCCGCAGGGCTCGCCGTTGCTGCATTACTCCGAGCGGCTGGCGCAGCAGATGCAGACCGAAATGAGCGCGCGCTTCCCCGGCTGCACGGTGGCGCTGGCCATGACCTATGGCCAGCCAGCCATCAACGCCGCGCTGGAGCAGCTGCGACAACAGGGCAAGCACAGACTGTTGCTGGTGCCGCTGTACCCGCAGTACTCAGCCACCACCACCGCTGCGGTGTTTGATGCCGTGACCCGCCAGCTGCAGTCGTTCCGCTGGCTGCCCGAGCTGCGCGTGGTCAATCAGTACTACCAGCACGACGAGTGGCAGCAGGCGGTGGCCGAGAGCATTCGCGGTTATCGTCAGCAAAACGGCAGTGCCGAGGTACTGCTGTTTTCCTTCCACGGCATCCCGAAACAGTATTTTCAGAGCGGCGATCCGTATTTCTGCCAGTGCCAGGCGAGTGCCCGGCGTATCGCCAGCCTGCTGCAGCTGGACGACAGCCAGTGGCGGGTGTCGTTTCAGTCGCGTCTGGGGCGCGACCCCTGGTTGCAGCCATACACCGATCACACGCTGGAAGCGCTGGCCGCAGACGGGATCAGGACGGTGCAGGTGGTGTGTCCGGGTTTTGCCACCGATTGTCTGGAAACACTGGAGGAAATCGCCATGGAAAACGCCGAACTGTTTGTCGACAGTGGCGGCGAGACGCTGGATTACATCCCGGCGCTGAATGACGATCCATTGCACGTGCAGGCACTGAGCAGCATTCTGACCCGGCATGTGCAGGACTGGCCCGGCCTGCAGGTCGGTGGTGGTGGTGATCGCCTGCAGCGCGCACAGCAGCTGGCCGAGGCCTTCAATTATCGCCAGCCACCCGTGGCCAGTGCGCACAGCGACACAGCATCTACCGGGCAGACCAGCCCTGAGTCAGTGGCCACAGCCGCGGCCGCAGCGCAGTCAGTCCGGCACCAGGCACGCAAGACCAGCCATGGATAACATCGGCATTGCCGTGATGGTGGTCATTGTCACCGGGTTGCTGTCCCAGTGGCTGGCCTGGCGCATCGGTATTCCGGCCATCATCGTGCTGATATTCACCGGCCTGGTGCTGGGGCCGGTGGCTGGCATCTGGGATCTGGGCCTGAACATCAACGCCGACAGCGAGGGATTTCGCCACATGATCGGCCTGGGTGTGGCCGTGGTGCTGTTCGAAGGCGGTCTGGTGCTGGAACTGCGTGAGCTCAAACGGGTCGGCAACCACATCGGCCGGCTGGTCATCGTGGGGCCGCCGCTGGCCTGGTTGCTGGGGGCACTGGCAAGTCACTATGTCGGCGGCCTGAGCTGGCCGGTGAGCATTGTGCTGGGCGCCATTCTGGTGGTCACCGGGCCGACCGTGATCATGCCGCTGCTGCGCCATGCCAAGCTGAATCAGGACAGCTCATCGCTGCTCAAGTGGGAAGGCATCGTCAACGATCCGGTCGCGGTGCTGCTGGCGGTGCTGTCCTACCAGTATTTTCAGTATGCATCGCTGGACAACACCCTGCTGGACGTGTTCGCCGACCTGGGCAAGGCGGTTCTGGCGGCGCTGCTGTTCGGTGGCGTGGGCGGCTGGCTGGCCGGACGCTGGTTCTCGCGTGGCGGCGTGCCCGAGCATCTGAAGTCGCCATTGCTGCTGGCGGTGGTGCTGCTGGTGTTCGAGATCAGCAATCTGTTCCAGCACGAGGCCGGGCTGTTGACGGTCACCCTGATGGGCGTGGTGATCGGCAACATGAAGCTGGGTGAAATCGCCGATCTGCAACGCTTCAAGGAGTCCATCACCATCGTGCTGGTGTCGGCGCTGTTCATCGTGCTGACCGCCTCGCTGCAATGGAGCGATCTGCAGCGACTGGACTGGCGCGCCGGTCTGCTGATCGCAGTGTTTTTGCTGCTGGTGCGGCCACTGACCATCTGGATTGCCACCATCGGTTCCGGCATGCAGCGGGAAAACCGCATGCTGCTGGGCTGGATTGCACCTCGCGGCATCGTCGCCGCCGCCACCGCCGGTCTGTTCGGGCCGGGGCTGGTGGCAGCCGGCTACCCCGATGCCGAACTGCTGCTGCCGGTGACCTTCGGGGTCATTCTGGTCACCGTGATCGCACATGGCCTTACTGCCGGGCCGCTGGCCCGCAAGCTGGGGCTGGCATCACCGTCGGAAGGCGGTCTGCTGGTGATCGGCGCCTCGGCGTTCAGCATCGCCCTGTGCCAGGCGCTGCAGCGCGCCATGCTCAACGTCAAGCTGGTGGACGGCTCCTGGTTCAGGCTCAAACCGGCGCGCCAGTCCGGCATCGATTTCTACTATGGCGAGCTGTTGTCCGAGCACGCCAAGGACTGGGTCTCGGTGCACCATCTCAATGCCCTGCTGTGCGCCTCGCCAAACCATTTCTACAATGCCCTGGTGTGCAAGGCGCTGGCGTCGGAATTCGGTCAGCACAATGTGTTTCAATTGCCCGACAGCGAGGCCGCCAGCAAAGAACATCGCCGCCTGTTGCGGCGCTCGCGGGGGCTGATCGCCTGGCAGGCCGATGCTTCCATCGAGCACCTCAATGCCCTGCTGGCAGAGGGCTGGACCATCCAGACCACGCGCATCAGCGAGAACTACAACCTGGAGCAGCTGGAACGCGACGCCGGGACTATCATGCTGCTGGGCGTGATCACCGACAAGGGCAAGTTGCGTCTGCAGTCACCGGAACAGCCGCTGGCCATCACGCCGGGCAACAAGGTGCTGTATTTCGCGCCGCGCAAAGCCGCTAGCGCACAGGCCGCAACCGCCGGCGACGATGATGCGACAACAGCGGCAGCGGATGGTCGCAGTGAAGTGCCGGCGCAGACCGCAGACGGAGACGGCAGCACTGCTGCAGACACGGAACAGACAGCATGAGCGGAATGATACTCAGAGACCTGATGCAGCATCGGCGGCGGCTGTTCTGGCTGCTGCAGATCAATGGCTGGGTGGCGTATGCGCTGATGAACTTCCTGCAGGGATTCACCTACGACCGCTCACCGATCTACATCGTGCCCAGTGTGGTGTATGCGTTGACCGGATTTTTCCTCACCCTGATCATGCGGCAGATCTACCTGCGCATCTGGAACCGGCCGCCGTTGCAGATGTTTACCGTGGCGGTGATCACCTCGCTGCTGTTTGCCGTGGTGTTCGAAGCCAGCCGCGCGCTGGCCTACCTGAATCTGTATCCCAGCGACTGGCAGATCAACGCCTGGTGGGAAGTGTTTCGCCAGTACACCTTGTCGCTGTATGTGCTGCTGGCCTGGTCGGCGCTGTATTTCGGTATCAAGTACTACCGCAAGGTGGAGCAGCAGCGCGCGCAGCTGCTGGAAGCCACCACCACCGCACAGACGGCACAACTGAAGATGCTGCGTTACCAGCTCAATCCGCACTTTCTGTTCAACACACTGAATGCGGTGTCCACGCTGATCCTTGCCGGCGAGAACGACAAGGCCAATCGCATGGTGGTCAAGCTGTCGCATTTCCTGCGTCGCAGTCTGGAAATGGAACCCATGCAGATGGTGACATTGCGCGAGGAGCTGCAGGCCATCCATGAATACCTGGAAGTCGAGCAGATTCGCTTTGGTGATCGGCTCAGCATCGACTGGGCGGTCGATGCCAAAGCCTACAGCGCGCGCGTGCCCAGCCTGCTGCTGCAACCAATCATCGAAAACGCCATCAAATACGCCATTGCGCCCAGTGAAGAGGGCGGCCACATCCGCATCGCCGTGAGTCTGGATGGCGACGCCCTGAACATCGCCATCCGCGATGACGGGCCGGGACTGGACGCCACATCACAGCAGTTGACCACGGTGTCCGGCACCGGTCTGGGACTGGAAAACATCCGCGCCAGACTGCAGGCACTGTATGGCAACCGGCAATCGGTGCGCATCGACGACATTGCCGCCGGAGGCGTGCAGGTGAACCTGCAGATGCCCTACCAGACACTGGCAGAAAACTGATGTGCAACACCGCGATACCCGGATCATGAATCAGGCCCAGACCAACATCCGTGTGATGATCGTCGACGACGAGCCGCTGGCCCGGCAGGGCCTGCGCCTGCGCCTGCAGCAGCTTGGCGACATCGAAGTGGTGGGCGAAGCCGGCAACGGTCGTGATGCCCTGCAGCGCATCGAGCAACTGCAACCGGATGTGCTGTTTCTGGACATCCAGATGCCCGGCATGACCGGTCTGCAACTGGTGCAGAAACTGCAGCAGAAGCATGCCCAGAACGCCGCCACAGAACTGCCGCTGGTGGTGTTCATCACCGCCTACGACGATTATGCGGTGCGGGCTTTTGCCGAACAGGCCCTGGATTATCTGCTTAAACCGGTGGATGACGAGCGCCTGACGCAATCGCTGCAGCGCGTGCGCGGGCAGTTGCAACAGCGCGACAAGCTGCATCAGCACCAGCAACTGCAGAAGCTGCTGCAGCATCTGCAGCAGCAGCATCTGCAGGAAGATCGCAGCGACGAGCAGACCATCGAGGAACTGGCTGCGCTGCACCGGCTGCTGCCCGCCGAGCGCATGGTGTTCAAGGATGGTCACAAGACGCTACGCATCAAGCAGGCCGACATCCGCTGGATCGAGGCCGCCGGTGATTACATGTGCCTGCAGACCAAAGACACCACGCATGTGGTGCGGGCAACCATGAAAAGCATCGAGAGCAAGGCCGATCCGACCATACTACAGCGTGTGCATCGCTCCACCATGGTCAACATTCAGGCGATACAAAGCCTGATACCCTATCAGAACGGCGAGTACATGCTCACCATGGACTGCGGCAAGCAGATCAAGCTGAGTCGACATTACCGGAACAAGCTGGACTTGTTGCAGTCCACTTGAACTTTCGCTGACACAACAACAGGGTGGCTCTGTGTCGGAGCCTGCAGTGCAGCAGTCCGGCAATCAGTTCAGATCAGGCAAACCATGCTCATGCAGGCAGCAGACAAACCGTCATCGCCAGACCAGCAAGACCAGCCAGACCGGTCAGGCCAGCGTGGCAAGCTCGCAGCTGGCTGGCTGCTGGTGCTCATGCTGTTGTGGCAATTGCCGTCGACGGCGGCATCCCTGACACTGGAGATCGACGGCATCGATGGTGCCGCCAGAGACAACATCGCGGCGGCACCGATCCTGCTGGCGCTGCAAAGCGCCGAATCGCTCACCCGGCTGCGACTGCGCCGGGCCCGCCCGGCGATCATCGAAGAGTGCGCCGAGGCGCTGAAGCCCTATGGTTACTACAACCCGCGAGTAAGTGTGAGGATTGCCGGCAGCAAGCCAGAATGGCGACTGCAGATTACTGTGGAACCGGGGGTGCCGATCAAGGTAAACCAGCTCGACATCACCCTGCTCGGTGCCGGGGCCGACGACCGGGTTTTTCGTGAGTGGCGCAAAAACTGGCCGCTGCCGACCGGCAGCATTCTGCTGCAACAGCAATACGAGCAGGCAAAACAGGATCTGCTGCAGCGTGCACGCCAGCGCGGCTACATCGCCGCACGCCTGCTGCAGGCCAGAATCGAGGTGGATCCGGGCATCCACAGCGCCAACATCAGTCTGCAGCTGGACACCGGTGCACGCGCCGTGTTCGGCAGCGTCAGCGACGAGTCCGGCATCATTCGTGACGACACCATGCGCCGCCTGCAGCCGTTTCAGGCCGGTGATTTTTACCACGCCGAACTGCTGGAGGACTGGCGCAGCAACCTTGCCGCGAGCGGGTATTTCGATCGCATCGACATCATCGAGCGGCTCAGCCCCGAAGCCGAGCCACCGCGCATTGATCTGACCCTGCAATTGCAGGCCAGGCCGAAAAACACCTACACCGTCGGTGCCGGATTGGGTACCGACACCGGTCCGCGTCTGACCAGTGGCTGGGACATCCACCGCCTCAATCGGCGTGGCGATACGCTATCGCTGGGCTTCGGGGTGCAGGCCACCGACATGGAGTTTTTTGCCCAGGCCGAATACCTGCGGCCAATCGGCGATGATCCGGGCGAGTTCTGGTTTGCCAGCGCCAGCGCGCAGCGCAAGGACGATGATTTCGAGTTCATCGACACTGCCACCGGCGAAGAGGTATTCCCGGAAATCGACGGCAACCGTTTCAATCAGCTCGTCAACAGTGGCTTCATACGTCAATCGCAGCCATGGGATGGCTGGTCCCTGCAGCGGCGACTGTTTGTTGGCTTTCTCAACGAATCGTTCAACACCGACGAGCCGCGTCCGGACAGCAGACAATTGCTGCTGCTGCAGGACAACCCCGAATTGCTGCCGCTGCTGAACCAGGATCAGCAGGTGCTGCATGCCGGTTTTTCCTGGCAGCTGCAGAAAATCACCGGACAGGGCTTCAACATTGAGGGCACCAATGCGCTGTGGCGGGTGATCGGTGCAGTTGACGGGGTGCTGTCGGACATCAGCTTCCTGCAAAGCTACATGGGCCTGAATTATCAGCGAAAACTGCATGAAAATGGCAAGCTGATCATGTCTGCCGAATTTGGCTACACCGAAGCCAAGGTGGACAATCTGCTGCTGGAGCAGGATGGCGACACGCTGGATTTTTCCCTCACCCAGCTGCCGGAACGGTTTCGCTTCCAGGCCGGTGGCGATCGCAGTGTGCGTGGCTACGGCTATCAATCACTGAGCAACAACCGCAATGGCTCCAACCATCTGTTGACCGGCTCGCTGGAATACGAACACCGCATCAGTCAGGACTGGTCTGTGGCGGTGTTCTCCGACACCGGCAACGCCTTCAACGATTTCACCCGCCCCAAGCTGCAGTGGAGCGCCGGTCTGGGCGCCAGGTTTTATACTGCGGTCGGACCAATCCGGCTGGATCTGGCACGGCAGCTGGATACCGGAGACAATGCCCTGCGTATCCATCTGACCATCGGCACGCCGCTGGTTACATTTGGATCTCTTCCCTATCTGTCCGGTGTGCAATGACCATGACAAGCCATACCACAGACGCAAACACTGACAAGGCGACTCAGCGCACAGGCGGCAAGCCAGGCTGGCTGCGCTGGCTGGGCTGGTCGCTGCTGGCATTGCTGCTGTTGCTGCTGGCATTGCTGCTGGGTGGGCGCTGGTGGCTGCTGCACACCGCCAGCGGTGCCGGTTTCGTGCTCGATCAGGCCCAGCGCACGCTGCAGCCGGCACTGCAGATAAAGCGCAACAGCGGCAACATCGGCCAGGGCCTGCGGCTGTCCGGGGTGGTGTTCAGCAATGCTGCCAGCAGCACCAGTATTGAGCAGATCGAGCTGCAGGCAAAACTCAGACTGCTGCCAACGCCACGTCTGATCATCCAGCGGCTGTACCTTGATGGTGTAAAGGTCAGCGTGCTGCCCAGCGACGAACCACCGCCGGAAACGCTGCCGGACCTGCGCAGTCCGCTGGCCATTACGGTGCGCGATCTGCGTCTGCGCCAGCTCAGCCTGCGCTTGCCGGATCAACCGGCATCGGCGCAGCCACTGCAACTGGTCCAGCTGCAGGCAGAATTCGCTTATGCTGACAGTCTGACGGTGTCGCGCCTGCAGGCACAGGCCTATGCCGCCGAACTGACGTTGCGCGGCACTGCCGCGCTGCAGCCGCCCTACACCCACGATGTACAGATGAGCCTGCAGGATGTGGGCAAACAATTGCTGCCAGCGCTCAAGCAGGCGGCCTTTGAGATGCACAGCGAGGGCGACCTGGATGCGCTGTCGCTCAGCCTGCAAGGCCGCGATGGCCTCCCGCTGCGCGCCGATGTGCAGTTGTACCAGCTCATGCAGCAACCACGCTGGGAACTGCAATTGACCAGCAGTGAGGCATTGCAATGGCCGTTGCCGTCGGCCGGTGACGCAAGCGATGCGCCCATGGTGGCCGTGCGTGATGTCGAACTCAGCAGCAGCGGCAGAGCGGACGATTACCAGCTTAGCCTGCGCAGTGCCTTGCAGCAGCCGTCACAACTGGCCGGTGACTGGCAGCTGCAGCTGCGCGGTGATGGACAGCAGCTTGCCCTGCAGACACTGCAGGGTGACCTGCTGCAGGGTAGCGTGCAGGCGCAGGGCAGCTATCAGCTTGCCCCGCCCATGCAGCAGGGTGAGCTGCGGCTGCAACTCAGCCAGCTGCACCTGGCTGACATGCTCGCTGACGCCGACCTGCCCAATGAGCTGCCACCGGTCAGTGGTGGCGTGAACCTGCGCCTGGCTGAGCAGCAACTGCTGCTACAGGATCTGTTGCTGCAGGCGGCCGGTCTGCCCTGGCAGTTGCGTGGCGAGGCCAGCTATGGATTGCTCGATGAGCGTCTCAGCGGCAAGCTGAACTGGCAGGCGCTGGACTGGCCGCCTGGTAGCGCAGAGCGTGCCGACTGGCGCAGCAGTGAGGGTGTGCTGCAGGCCAGCGGCAGCCTGCAGAACCTGCAACTGAACATCGACAGCGATCTCGCCGGCAGCACCATTCCGCCAATGCAGCTGCAACTGCAGGCCAGCGTGTTGCAGCAGCAATCGCTGCAGCTGCAGCAGTTGCTCATGCAAACCCTGGGTGGACAGGCACGCCTGAGCGGCAGCGCCACATGGGGTGAGGCCCTGCAGGCACAACTGGACTATCAGCTTGATGGCATTGATCCGGGACAGTTCTGGGGTGCCTATCCCGGCGACATTTCGGCCAGCGGCTCAGTGCAGGCGAGCGCCGCTGCCGATTTCAGTGCGCCGGCGGCAAGCGTGCAGATCGACCAGCTCAGCGGCAGCCTGCGCGGTCAGCCGATCAGCGGATCGGGCAGCTTGCGCTATGCCGATCAGCGATTTGTCAGCGACGGTCTGAAGCTGGAATCCGGCGCTGCCAGCCTGAGTCTGCGTGGTGATGATCAGCAACTGCTGGTTGAGCTGGACATCCCGTCGGCCGGGCAGCTGTATGCGGCGGCGGCCGGCAATGTGCAGGCCAGCATCAGCATGCAGGCGCTGCCCGGCAGCAGCCTGCGGCTGGATCGCGGCCAGTTGCAGCTGCAGCTGGAAGGCAGCGATCTGGGCTGGCAGCAGCGTTATCTGGAAACACTGTCCATGCAAGCCGATCTGCGCCTGGCCGAGACCGGTCTGCTGGGCAATGTCGATGTCAGCCTGCAGCAGCTCAGCAATGGCAGCAACAAGCTGCTGCGTCAGGCCAGCGCAAACCTGGTCAGCGATGCGGCCGGCCAGCGCCTGCAGCTGGCCGCCGGTCGTGCCGGTACCCGCATGCAGCTGACACTGCATGGCGCCAGTCAGGGTGACACAGGCTTTGCCCCCTGGCAGCCCGGCTTTGCCTGGCGCGGTGAACTGCTGGAGACACAGCTGGAAGACCGTCAGCTGGGCGTATGGCGGCAGTCCGGCCCCGAAGCATTCAGCCTGATTGATGGCGCACTCACGCTGCAGCAGACCTGTCTTCGCGGCAGTGAAGAGGTCGCCGGTTCCGCCTTGTGTTTCGCCGCCACGCAAACGCTGGCGCGCCCTGATCAGCACGCTGCAGGTGCTGCCACGGCGGGCGAGCGCAGCGGCCGGCTGCAGGCCAGCGTGGACATTGAACGGCTGCCGGTGGCGCTGCTCACACGCATGACCGGCGCAGCCGTGAGCAGTGATCAGCATCTGTCCGGACACATCGAACTGGCGCTGGCCGATGCACTGGAGCAGCTTGCCGCCAATGTGGTGCTGACGCCCGGACGCCTGTCACTGGATGGGGATAGCGAAGCCGGTGTCGACATGCAGCAGGGCGAGGCCCGACTGCAGCTGGTGGACGATACCATCACCGGCGATCTGCTGCTGCGTCTGCACCAGGTTAACCAGAGCAATGGCCAGAAGAATGGCCAGAACGAAGGCCAGAACAACAAGCCGAACAGAGGTGAGATCAAAGCCGACTGGCAGTTCGGCCCGCTGGCCAGCGAGCAGCCCGAACTGAGCGGTGATCTGTACACCAGCCTGCCCGATCTGAGTCTGCTGCAGAGCCTGGTGCCGACCCTGAACGAACTCGGCGGCAGCCTCAACATGCATGCGCAGTTCAAGGGCCCACTGCCGCAGCCTTTGATTGCGCTGGATGTGAATCTGCACGACGGCCGCATCGTCTATGCGCCGGTGGGGCTGGCGCTGCGCGACATCAACCTGCAGGGGCAAAGCCAGCCGGGGCAGCCGTTTCAGGGCAAAGGCGGGCTGCGCGCCGGTGACGGCCAGGCCAGCATGCAGTTCCGGCTGGCCCCACTGCAACGCAGTGCCGAGCTGTCCATTCAGGGCGAAAACCTGCAGCTGGCCGACAGCCAGGTGCTGCAGCTGCGTGTCAGCCCCGATCTCAAGCTGAGTGCAGCAGCCGATGGTTACCGCATCAATGGCGAACTGCTGATACCGCAGGCTTTGCTGCAACCGCCAAAACAGGTTGCCACGCAACAGCGGGAATCGGCCGATGTGGTGGTGGTCGGTGTCGAGCAGCCGCCTGCGCAGCAGCCCAGCATCGATCTCAACGGCAAGCTCAAGCTGGTGCTGGGCGATGACGTGCGTGTCAGGGCCGATGTCGCCAGCACCCGGCTGCAGGGTGCGGTGGATCTGCTCTGGGAGGGGCATCCAGTGCCGCAGGCCAACGGCAGCATCGCGCTGATCGACGGTAAGGTGCAGGCCTATGGCCAGACCCTGATTCTGCGCGACAGCCGCGTCAGCTACAACGACGCCCCGGCCGACAACCCGCGGCTGGACATCTACGCCGTACGCCGCATCTTCGGTGACCCGGCCGTCAGCGAAGCCGGCGTGGCGGTCACCGGGCGCGCCCAGCAGCCGGACATCCGCCTGTTCACCAACCCGGCCAGCAACGAAGAAAGCGCTCTGGCCTACATCGCCACCGGCAGCAACTTCGATCACGGCAACGGCGAAGGCGCACTGAACCTCGGCCTGTACCTGTTCCCGCGCCTGTTCGTCAGCTACGGCGTCGGCCTGTTCGACAACGGCAACGTCACCAACGCCCGTTATGAATTCAGCGACAACTGGAACGTCACCCTGGAATCAGGCCAGCGCGACTCAGCCGTGCAGATCAACTGGCGCAAGAACAGGGATTAGCCAGCATTGCTGATTGAGTAACCTTCAAACGCATGCGGATTCAGGAACTGTCGTTGCCACAGCAGGGCCTTATCCACTGTCGTGAGTTCTGCTTCATCACCCACCGCATCCCAGTGCGTCCGGATGCTGTCTATCTGGGCATCTATGATGTTGCGTGCCTCGTGATCGGCTAACAGAAACTGGTCTGCCGCGTCCACACACACCTTTAGTTGGCTGCGGCGATTATCGCCACGAATCAACATCGCCTGAGTGGCCTCATTGCCGACACGGTGCTGGGGGCAAATGTCATAAGCTGGTGTCAAACGTAATTGTTGCCCATCCCAGAAGGCCGAGTGGTTGCGGGCGTGGTCATCGGTATTGCCGCAGAGGATGTTAAAAGTCAGTCGCGCAAACAGCTCACGCAACATTTGCTTCGGTTGCGCAAAGCGGTGGCGGATGATTTCTGCCAACTCCGCATAGCTGGCATAGCGAGCCATCATCTCGTCAAGACCCAATAAGGTCAATGACGACACCATCGCCATGCGTTGCCAGCCTGCTGGAGTGAAGCGCCGATCAAAGCGCTCCACCAGCAGCACGTCCCTGGCTGCGGTATGGACGAGCTTGACCGGGGCCACGTCGATACCCGCCAACGCGGCCAGGCGCATAGCAACGAACTCGACCTTTACCACACTGTACAGGTCGGTGGAGCTGGAGAACTTGGCAATGTATTTGCGTTCGCCATCAGTGATCTGTGCCTTGGGTCGTGCGCCGCCTATGGATGTGCCATGCTGTAGCGCCTGGGCCAGCGCCTGTGTCAGTGGCAAGCCTTTTTCCACACGTTCGGCAGATTCCATTAATTCTTTCAGCGTCGCTAGTGTACCCCGCCGGAAATACTGTAACGTTCAGCGAGTCGGAAAGTGCTTAGCCGCACGGCATGGCTCGCAGGTCATGGCCATTCCATGGCCAAGAGCCATAACACAGCGGATGAGTGCTTTCCGGCTCGCCCTGCGGGAGCGCACCTGAGGCAGCATTACGGCGTTGCAATCCTTGTCAAGGGCTTGCCATTCACTACGGATTGCGTCTTGTACTGCAGCCTCAGGACGCGCTCTGAATGTCACAGTATTTCCGGCGGGGTACACTAGCGTCGACAGTCGCGGCACATACTCGGTAGGCGAGCATTGAAAATCCAGCGCGCCAATGCGGTCGGAACCCGATGCCAGCAAATAGCATAGTTCAGTCAGAGCGATGGTATCCGCAGCCTGGCCTGATACACCCAGCAAACGATTCATAATCACACGTCTCCCCCAGGCATCGGGCGAGGCATCACGCAGACATCCAGGCATATGCAGGCCCGGCAATAGCGGCAGGCTGCCGCGCTGCAGGGGCAGTTCTGGAGAATACAGGGAAATCGCATCGTCACGCGCCAGATAGCTTTGGCCGTAATTGAATTGCAGGCCGTGCGGGGTCGGTGCCAGACGACCGGCGACTACCGGCTCTGCCTGCTCCGGCAGCCAGATCCAGACATACGCTTCAAGCGGATCTGCAGACTTGCTAGAAATCATCCTGGACCTCGTTGGCCGGTTTGCGCACAGCCTTGGGCAGCAACACGAGCTTATCGGCCGTTTCCCGGCTACGCGTTTGCAGGTCGGACAACTCGGGTTCGAACAGGGTCACGCCAACAATCGCTGCCACCTCAAGGGTGGCTCCCAACTCGCAGCGTGGATCGCCTTTCTCGATGCGGTAGAGCATATCGCGGGAAATCCCGGCCCGGTTCGCCAACTCCTGGGCTGTCATCTTCCGCTCGATGCGACCGCTACGCACCAGCATGCCCAGCAGACTCAGCGCCTGCCGGGTGTAGCGAGAATAGCTGCGCGTGATGGCTTTGGTCATATTGCTTCAATTTTGTCTTATGTGTATGACGTATTGGGTTTTAAGTCTTACATATAAGACACTACTATAGCATATGCCGTATCAATTTGATCTGCGGCCATAAAATAGCCCAGGAGCCTATCGGATTTGACCGATCGTAGCGAAGGAAAGCCGGTTGGAGTCAGATTTTTCGATCTTTTGAGGCGAATAGTGTGCCTATGCAACGATGAAGATCGGAGAATCTGGCCCAATCCGGATTTTCTGCAGTAGATCAGTGTTAAGTCCGACAGGCTCCTAGTTAGGGTTTATGGCATGATTTCGCCGCATGAAGTCATGCCCGTCCGGGAGTGGAACGTGTGTTGATAAAGTTGCAAGCCATCCTCGCCACCGGCAGCAAATCGATCACGGCAACGGCGAAGGTGCACTAGGCCTGTATCTGTTCCCGCGCCTGTTCGTCAGCCACGGCGTCGGCCTGTTCGACAACGGCAGCGTCACCAACGCCCGTTACGAATTCAGCGACAACTGGAACGTCACCCTGGAATCAGGCCAGCGCGACTCCGCTGTGCAGATCAACTGGCGCAAGAACAGGGATTAGAGTTTTATCGTCACCAGATCACCACCGGGGCCAGGTTTCTGCGCCCAGTGGCAATGTATTGAGCTCATCACGCGCCTCTCGCCAGGTGGGATAATGCTGGTGTAAAATGTTGATGAAGCGCTCGTTATGCGTTGGTTCAATCAAGTGCGCCATTTCATGTACTATCACGTATTCAAGCAGGTCCTTGGGTTTTTTAACCAGTTCGGTATTTAGCCTGATGTTACCGGCAAGCTGATTGCAGCTGCCCCATTTGGTCTTCATGCGCTGCAGATGATATGCAGATACCTTGACGCACAGCCGTTGTTCCCATTTTTCAATGAGGGCTGGTATAGCTTTGTGCAACAGCCGTTTGTGCCAGGCATGCATTACCGCAGCACGTTTGTTCTGGTCACTGCCCGGACGTACGTTCATCACGATGTGCTTGTGATCCAGCCTTACGCCGGGCGGTGTGTCCCGTTCCACCACTGTCAATAGATAGCGTCGCCCCCAGAGATAGTGGCTCTCGCGCCCGACATACTGACGGCACGATTCTCGAGCCTGACTTTTCAGTTTTGCCTGCTGAGCCCGTATCCATCCAAGCTTGGTGATGGCGTAGGCGCGAGCCACTTCAGGGCGGGTATCTTTCGGTGCCACCAGTGTAACTCGTCCGTCAGGCGGATGGACTGACAGATGCACGTTTTTAACCGCCTTGCGTGTTACGGTGATATTGATTTCACCAAAAGTCAGCATCTCAGTCATGGATAGCTTGCCTGATTCTTGATCAGTTCAAACACAGCCTGTGTCGCCTTGCGATCACGCCCCATGATCGGAAACAAGGCATTAAGGACCTGACTTTCTCTGGCCGTGTCGCCGCGCCAGTCCGCTGGTGCCTGCTCGCGCATGGCTCGATCTAGTTTCAGGGCAAGAGACACTTTCGGCGGTAAGTAGGCCCCCGTGTCTTCTGCAACCAGTCGAGACAGATCATCATCGCTCAATATGTCCTGCAAATTGTTGTAGATCACCATCGCTGCGCGGTTGCCTTGGAGTTGTTCAGGTATATCCGCGATGTTGTGACCTTCTGCGATTTTTCTGATCAGCGCATCGGCCCGAGTGAGGAACTGCTTGTAATTGGCCGTCTGATTACGCCAGTCGCGGATCAGATCATCCAACAAACGGGAAAGCTGCTCGTAAAATCGTGGGTCGGTAAGCTGCTCGCGTATGATGGTTTTCCGCACGTTGTTAATGATGCTCTCAGCCACCGCATTCTTTGATAATTGACCTTTTTGATTAAGTTTCTTGGCAATGGCATCGTGAATACCGGTCTCGATGATCAATTCCACCAGAGAATAATTGTTAATCATACCCAGATTACTGGCTGCATCAGCCTGGATATAGGTGTTGATCAGGTGACGCATGTCCGCCTCATAAGGCTTGATGTCAAGCTCTTCACCCGAGTAGCGCTTTATCGCATCACGAATTTCGCTGAAAAATGACACTTCATCTTTCAGGAGTCTGATCGTATCCTGTGAGTAGCCCGCTGCATCGAGATCATGTGCGATGGCAGAGTAGGCACGCACGAAATCGGCCACTGTCTTGTAGAAAGTCACCCGCAGCAGCTCGGTTTCATCCAGCGCGCCTGTGGTGAAGGCATCACCACAGAAGTAGTACAGATAGTTTTCGATCTCGCGCGGTGGCAGCACCGGTTCGCAAAGGTATTTGAGTGCTTCGCGGCTGCTATCCAACTGCTTGCGGCCTTCTTTGAGCCAATCCTTCAGCTCGACGTTATTCTCAGCAGCACCGCCGCCATCCAGATCGAGTTCGTCGGAGCTGTAGACGGCGATGGCCTGCTGGACATCCCCAAACAGTTGTTTGAAATCGACGATGTGGCCATAGTCCTTGTCATCGCCATCCAGCCGATTGGTGCGACAGATCGCCTGGAACAGATTGTGGTCGCGCAGTTCGTTGTCCAGGTAGATGTAGCTGCACGAGGGCGCGTCGAAGCCGGTCAGCAGTTTGCTCACAACGATCAGAAGCTTGGTGTTGGCTGGCTCTTCGATAAAGCGACGTTTCATTTCTGTTTCGTATTGAGTCGTGCTCTGGCCGTTTTTCAGTGCATACTGGGTGTAGGTGTTGTATTTGTAACGCTCGCCGCCGTTGGCCGGCTCGCGAGAAATGGCGTTATGGTTAGGCTCAAAAGATGTAATGATGCCGCAGTACGGACCGAACGCAGTCTGCTGGAACAGCCGAAAGTAGTGGCAGGCATCATAGATGGATGCCGCCACCAGAATGGCTGTGCCGCGATTGTTGTTCAGGCGCGGCTTGAGGCTGAAATCCTCGATGATGTCGGCAACAATCCGCTCCTTTCTTTCTTTTGCGCTCATCAACTGTTCCAGCGTCGCCCAATGCTTACGCAGCAACGCTTTCTGGTAGTTGTTGAGGTTGCGGGTCTTACGCTCGAACCAGGCATCAATGGCTTGTCGCGAGGTCAGCCGTTGCGGCACATCTCGTGCTTCGTACTTGAGATCGAGCACCACGCCATCGGCCACTGCTTCCGGAAACTTGTATGTGTGGATGTAGGTGCCGAAAACCTCGCGCGTGGTTTTTTTATCCTTGCGCAACAGAGGCGTGCCGGTGAAGCCGATGAAGATGGCATCAGCCAGCCAGCGTTTCATCTGCCGGTTCATTTTGCCGCCCTGGGTGCGGTGGCACTCGTCGACGAACACATAAAAGCGCCCATGTGTCAGCGGAGGATCGCCAGTAAGCTCGCCCGGGTCGAACTTGTGCACCAGGGCGCAGAGCAGCCTGGGCGTGGTTGCCGCCAGCTTTTCCACGAATTGCGACCGTGAACTGATCCTGGGAGATGGCTCATCCTCACCCACTACACCGGCATTGCGCATCACACCGACGATCTGCTTGTCCAACTCGTCGCGGTCTGTGACCACCAGAATGCGCGCCGTCGGGTCATGCTCCATGATCCACTTGGCCAGCAACACCATAAGAATGCTCTTGCCGCTGCCCTGGGTGTGCCAGATCACCCCGCCTTCGCGCTGGGAAATATGCGCCTGGGCTGCCTTGACGCCGAAATACTGATGCGGCCGGGGTACCTTTTTCTGGCCGGCATCGAAAATCACGAAATTGCGTATCAGGTCAAGCAGCCGCTCTTTACCGCACATCTGCAGCAATGGTTTATCCAGCAGAACACCGGCAGACGGCGCGCTGCCACCGGTCTCGTCCTTCCACTTTACAAAAAACTGCTCTGGCGTGCCGGTGGTGCCGTAGCGCAGCCCCTGGGAATCGCTGCCGGCGAACAGTAGCTGCACGGTGCTGAAGAAGCGCTCATTGAAGATCGGCTCCTGGTTGGTGATGAGCTGGCGTACACCGTCGGCCACCTCCACCGAACTGCGCTTCAGCTCGATCACCGCCACCGCGATCCCGTTGAGATACAGCACCAGATCGGGCCGGCGCCCGTGTCCGCCCTTGAGCGTGACTTCCTCGGTCAGGGCGAAGTCATTGCGCACAGGGTTCTCCCAGTCGATCAGATGCACATCTTCGTGCGGCTGTCCGGGTGCAAGCAGCACCTTGACCGGGTAGCGCAGCAGGTTGTAGGCGCGTAGATTGGCCTGGTAGAGCGTCACGCCGGTGACGTCCGCAGCGGCCTCCAGCTTTTGCAGGGCGGCCGAAATGTGAGCCTCGGAATAGCCACGCTCGCGCAGATTGGCGCGTAGCAGCTCCGGCTCAATGGGTCGGTTGTTTTCGCGTTTTTGCCAGTCGCCCAGGTTGCGATAGCCCAGCCCGCCTTCCGGCTCCGGGCGAGTGAACAGTTCGACAACACGATTCTGTGTCAGGCGTTCTGGGCGGGCTCGGCTTGCCATGCGGTTACTCCCTCCTGGCCTTGCGGGGCTTCAGCAGAGCTTTGCCGACCTCAGTCAGACGGTATTTCTGGCGGCTGCTCAGGGGCTTATCGGGAATGGTCATCTCGACAATACCCGCCTCAAGCGCCGGGCGCAAGTATTTTTCCTGAAAGTGCTTGCGATCTTTCAGACCCAGCAGCTGCTGAATTTCGGCGCGTTTCATCTCCCCTTTCAACACCCCCATCAATCGCTCGACTTCCCCGGTGACTTGGGGGGTGACTTGGGGGGTGACTTGAGGGGTGACTTGAGGGGTGACTTGAGGGGTACCTGCATCAGAAGCCCACTCCGCCTCCGGTCGCCACGCAACAGCGCTGAACTTGTTGCCCGCCGGATCATCCACCAGGTCGATCTGCGGCCAGGCTGCCAGAGCGCGAGGAATGCCGCTGCCCATGCCGCAGTATGGCAGGATATGGCTGGCGTGCTCGGTCAGCGTGGGGTTGCGGATGGTCTTGCCCCAGCGGATATCCTCAGCGCTCAAGCTGTCCGGCAGCTGGCCAGGACTGACGAATTCCACCCGACTGCGTTGACTAAGCCCTTTGCTGAATACTTTCATAGAAAACATATAAATCAATAGGTTACGTATTTTTCTTAGCTAAACCATGGCCGCTAGCTAAGATTTAGCCGAAGTACCAAGTCGCCAGATTGTCTTCGACCGAGGCCCTTCAGGCCGCATCAACCCATCGCGCCGCATGGCCTGCATCAGATTGCGGATCTTATGGCCCTTCTGCGCCTCATCGAGTACCTCGGGCAGTTTCGGCAGCAGCAGCTCCCGGATATCCTGCCGCGTTGCCTGCCCGTACTTTTCCAGGTAGTCGATAATCAGCTTTCGGTAATACTCATCGTCCAGCCCGCGATTACGAATGTACCGGGCTTTGTCGCCTGTCCAGTCGGCCACCTTGGCCGAAACGAAGTAATTCGGCGCTCGACCCTCAATGAGTTTAGCGGCCTTCAGCGTCTTGGCCTCTTCTGGAGAGATGTCGGCTTTCTTCTGCACCCGATCCAGCAACAGAACCTGGCGTAAATCGAGATCATCGCGCCGCATCAACATTCTGGTGTACTTGACATCGAGAATGGTGCCGGAAATAGTGACTTCCACTCTAGGGTGGCCGACATCAGTCGTATCAATGACATAGTCTGGGAGCGGGAAAAATCGCCCACGCTGGGTCTCGAACATGCGGCGGATGCCGCTGCCGACCTGGTCGATCATGCGCAGTCGAATCATGCCGTCGATCAGCCACTGATTACGGTAGTGCTCTGGCGGCGATTGGTTTTCCAGCATCCATTCCACACTGGGGGGAATAAACTGTCCAAGGTTGCTGAAGACCAGCCTGTCAGGATGTTCAACCACATTGATCTTGCCGCCAAGCCGATAGTCCTGATGAGCGATACAGTTATGTAGAGCCTCACGCATTACCCAGGCATCATAACGAGTCACAGCCGTTGGAAACAGCGATCCATCCGGCATGTGCTCGATCATGATATTTCGGATACGGGAGAAGACCTTCTCGGTCGATAGCAGAAAAGGGATGCCGAAATGTTGCGAGCTTTCCATTCGGTTGTGCGCATCACGCAGAACCCAGGTCATTTTGACATCGGCAGGTGCGAGAAAATGCGCAGCCTCATCGCGGCCGAGCAATAAAAGTGCCGAACGAGTCATCCGGCCCTGCTTGGTAATGCGTGCCTTGTTCAGCAACGTCGGAACATCCCAGTCACCGACTTCTGCCTTGATCTGTTCATGCCGCTCTGAATTCGGCTCGCTTTTTATCAGATACTCCTGAAAACGATTTCTGGCAGCGGCAATGGCGTCCGGGTCGAGTTCATCCAGGGTGGCACCAGGAACAATCTCACCGGTCCAGTCATGTTTCTGCCCCAGCAGGTCCCACAGCCGCGCCTCCTTGTCTGGATGCTGTGCCAACCTTGTCTTATGGCTGTCGATGCGAATGTAGCGTTCGCCTGCAAAGGCAAGGGGTGTAGTACGGGGCGGATAGATTTCCAACGCGACCACGCGACCATCGGGATGGTCTACGACGTGAAACTGAAAATCCGGGCGTGGTGTACCCTTTTGAGTCAGCCACATGATCAATGGCTGATTACCTTCACCTTTGGCCGAATACGGATCGAAGGCAGTGCCTACGACCTGATGGGTTTCATTGTCGATACCCCAGATCAGCCAGGCCCTGTCAAGCCCCGCCAGCACTGCGGCGTTGCCAAGGGCTGAGATGTATTCGCCTATATCCTTGGACAAAGCCCAGTTTTTTTTGAACTCAGTCACCGACGATTCTTGCGACTGACTGCGCAACTGGTCGATTTGAGCAATTAGGGCAGCTTGATCCATCAGGTCACTCTCTTTACTGTCAGCCGCGTGAAGCTGGAAAACTCACCACACTCGCCGTAACGCTGGTCAAAATACGAGACAAAAGCCTTTTCAGCGATATCCTCAGTCGAAGTGCCCGTCACCGGCACCACATCGGAATGGACCAGCGCGGATCGCTGGAGAATGCGCTGCATTTCCTCGCGCGAGGTCACATGGCGCTTGTCCGCCCCCTGCTTGACCCAGATGCGGCCCTGATGGTCCAGATAGGGCTTGGCGAGCCCGTCGGGCACCTCCACCGCCATGACAATGCCCTGATCGGTCTGCACATTCTCAGTCAGCGGGTGCACCGGCGGACGCACATGCTGGGAGGCGGCATTGCTCAATATCTGATTTAGCCGACGCACATCGGCCGCATCCAGCCCGGTAATGCTGCCGTTGTCTTTCACACCGAGAAACAGCTGGCCACCACCGCTGTTGGCAAAGGCAGCCAGTTCGGCAGCAAGGCCATCGGCATTGTTGGCATTGCGCTTGAACTGGTGGCGGCTGTCTTCGCCGCAGGCCACAGTCTCAAGTAACTCGTTGCTCCTCATGGATTATTACGCTTCAACTCTCGAGGGAGGAATGCGTCAATCTCTTCGTCAGAGAATGTCATATCCTCCAACTCTTTTAGAGCCTTCTGAGCTTCTCTGTAGGCCGTGGAATTAGTGCTAGGTGACCCTTGGTATGCGGAATGCAACTCCTCCATTATCTCGTCCCTCCTAGTTCGGAGAACTGTGAGAGACAAGTCCCCAATCCGCAGATCTGTCAGCAATGACAGATATTTCTCCCTAACGATCCAAAGCTCAGCGCCAGCATGCCTGTGCTTCTGCGCGATCTCCCCAAGGTCGTAGTCTTTGGTGTAGGCGTTTATCGCCAGGAGCATTGAGGACAAGACGACGCTTATTCCAGAACCCCAGACTCCGGAGTCAAAAAAGGTTGATATCACTCCACCGGTAATGAATGCCGACAACACAATTTGAGCCAGCTTTATCCGGCCATTTTTGGTCAGCATAATATCCGCGCACCTTTCATGAGTCTTGTGCGAGTAAACGACCCGACCATAGCATTCTCGGATCTGCCCTTCCAGCATCTGCTCTTCTCTATTCATCGCCACTAGCCTCTGGAATGATCGGGACTAGAATTCTATCCTTAGCTACAACGACACCGTCTTTAACGCAGTAGCACTCGACGATATGGTCCCCTTGAAAATCTGTGGTTTCCTTCCTTTGCCTTCCGCCAGTGTCTGGCATGATCTGACCACGAATACAATTCCTTCTGCGCGCTTCATCCCCTCTATTTAGGACTTTCCAGTAAACTTCAAATGGTGGCTCCACAGATATTTCTGAAACATGGAAGCGCAGGGACCTCTTTGTTCGTAGAGGGGTCCGGCCGGCGAGCATTCTCCTGAGCGAGAACTCTCGATCCCCGCTCTGCTTCACCTCGCAATCAATCTTGAGAAATTCCTTAATATCGATTGGGTACCTATACTCGATCAACTCTTCAGTGTTCTCCCAATTCATACGAGCTGCTTCAGCGAGCGCTTCCTGATCAACGATCGGTGCAGCAGGAAACGGTCTTCCGTAGACTTTCTTCCATTTAGCGTTTACTCCTTTGCTCCCCTCAGCCTCAATAGCTCTTAAGCAAAGTTTGTAAGCCTTTTTCGCTTTGCGCTGAAACCTCTTTTTCACTTTTACACGCTGACGACTCCCCGGTGCGGCGTATTCATTCTGTTCCGGCAGCTCGGACAGAAACTTGAAGAAGTCCCGACTAAGCCAATCGTAAGAAGCATATCCCCTACTATCATATTCGGATGTCTGGTCAAGAAACTTGTATGCCAGCGTGTCAACGAGCAGCCCACCCATTGCCACACCGTGCTGATTCCTCCAAGCCCTAGCCATTTTGCACAATCGACGGAGATTGGCGTTTTTTTTGGAATCCATTGCAGCAAATGCTTCCATCTCCTCTCTGGGCTTGGTGTTCTTCCAGCTTCCACCGTTTTTCGTATCCGGGTAAAGATAGCTCCGGTCATCCTGCTCGAAAACGGGCTGCACCTCGATATGGAAGTTCGCATAGGTCACCGTCACCACCAGACGGTCCACCCGAACTTTCGTTGATGGATAACGTTTCAGAATCGCGGACTTAGCATCCTGAAGCAGTTTCAGCTGCTTTCCATCCTTGTAGTCAGCCCACTTTCCCTTCGGCATTATGTACAGCATGTCGAGGTCAGATATGCCGTTAATTCCTGTTCTCCTCCCGAAGGAACCCACCTGGAGGGTGTTCGCCGTCTTGGAGTCTGTGTCCCGGAACTGCTTATTTAAAGCCGACGTTAGCTCCCCATATCGGGTGCCGATGGTGTCCGTGTTTGTAATCGCCAAGTTCGAAACGAACTCAGAGAACAACTCAGAAACGGTCATACCAGCCGTGTCCTCCCGGTCAGTAGCTCCTGCATCATGGACTGCTTGAGAAGGACCGTTTTAGCCCGATGCTGCTGCAGGGCTTCGAGTTCTGTGTCAATCTCGGAGAGGACGTTGGCGATGGCTCTTTGCTCGTTGACAGTTGGTGGCACTCTGACTGGTATTGCATCGGCTATTTTCTGATTGATATTCGTCAGTGCGGATGCCTGCGAATTATCGATGAGCCACCTACGTGTCTGTTCCGTCCGAAGCGCATAGAACAAGAAACTCGCATCGGCGGATTTTGGATAAGCACGAGCCCGGTAAGTGAAACCCGAGAAAACCACAGGCTCATCACAGCCTAGAAACTGGCTTGGGTAACCAATGCCATCTCGCTTCACGGACGATTTACCGAAGACTATGTCACCAACTGCAAGACACTTCGAATCTATCTCTATTGGTGATACCTTGATGCGGCTTAGTTTGCTTGTTGGTATTGACGTGCCATCGTAGAGGTCCTGGACAGTCACGTACAGAACTCCACTCCCCATCTCACTAAGCGGCTTATTGATGCCAGGCCTTAGCTCTGCCAGCTCCGTGAGCAACTTCATCTGCCACACTCCCTCAAACCCCGGCAGGCGGGTTTGGGCGGTGAGGAGTTGTTGCATGGTGGCCTGTTTGATGTTGCGCTTTTTGGCGATCAGGCGGTCCAGCGCCTCCAGCAGGGCATCCACATCGCTCAGAGCGGTGGCGATGGCGCGTTGTTCCTTTATTGGAGGAACTGGGTAAACGAAATCTATCGCATGAGAGATATTAAACTGCTTTTGAGCAGTCCCGTACTGCACATTCCTGACCTGGCCGCGACCGTGCTCCGAATTCATCAAATGGCAAAGCCAATCTGAATCAAATGAAGAGCTCACACGGACTATCATCATCGAGGCGCAGTTCAAGCTGCCGATTTCCGGAGGCACCACTGCTGTTACTCCTGGATCGCCAACTCTCACCGTGACCAAGTCGCCAGGGAATAGTTGTGAAGCTGGCAGCCTCGAATTTGATTCTTCCGTAATTTTCTTTGCGGAGGACCAATCAATAAAATTTTCGTGTACGTTCGAGCCAACCAACATTGGAACAGTGCCTTGCTGATCAAAGTATGTGGATGGATTAATGACTAACCCCACGGACTGGCGGGGTGAAATTTCACGTAATCGCTTAACCTCCCAATCCTCAGGAATCATCCCCACCTCGGTCTGCTTGTAGCCCTCGGGCACCACGGGCATACCCACCTGCGGCGCATACCCCGGAGAGGCATCCCGCACTCCCATCTCTTCACTATTCATCCCCACGCGACCCCCATGGTTTTTAGATGCTCGTCCACGCGAGCGGACAACACCTCAACCTGCTGGCTCAATTGCGGCAGCGGAGTTTCATAGCGTTCGGCCAGTTGGCGCACGCGGCCGGTCAGGGTCTGGGAAACGCGCTCCAGTTCGTTCTGCACGGCGGTTTCCAGGGCGGTGAGCCATTTGTCGTCCACCACCAGGGTCTTGATTTCGTCCTCGCTGAGTTCGGGGTATTTCTCGTATGCGAGCTGGTCGAGGGCGGCGTCGGCGTTCTTGATCTGCGTTTTCAGCTCGCTCTGGCGTTTGTCGAGCTGGGTCCATTGCTTTAGGACCTTGGCCTCGTCAGCGTACTCGGGGTCGCCCTTGATTTCCTTGAGGCGTTTGGTCACTTCGCCCTTGTTGATCTTGTCCAGCTCGGCGAAGGCGCCGTCCTCGCCGCCGTGTTCTTCTTCCAGCTCGGTGCGCTGGGCGGCGGCGGTGTCGAGGTTGCTTTGCAGGGCGTCCAGTTCGGCCTGCTGTGCTTTGAAATAGCGGGTGACGATGTAGCGCTTGGGGATCAGGTCGCAGGTCCAGCCCTTGTCTTTCATCTGCCCCTTTTTCTTGCCGGCTTTGACTTCTTCGAGCACGCGGCGGGGCTTGGCCACCCAGCCGTCGGCGGCGATTGCGTAGGCGTCGTCCTGCAGGGTGTCGTACCAGTAGTCCATCAGGTGCTGGTAGATGTCGTAGGGGTCGAGTAGGAGCGCGAGGCGGAAGGTTTCCAGTAGGTGCTCACCAATCTCTGTGATTAGGGCCTTGGGCTGGCCGTCAATGCCAAAGCCCTTGAGCACCGCTCGGTTGCGGTTTCGCCAGTCCTCGAACAGCGCGGTGACGCGGCCTCGAAAGGCGGCGAACTCATCGTGCTCCAGGATGGTGGGTTTGATGGCGGCCTGCTCCACCGCAAGCTCGGAGTAACCGGGTTGGCCGTTGGCGCGGAACAGGCAGCGGCGTAGGGTCGGGAAGACCTGCCAGAAGGCAGCCAGGCCCGGCGTTGGCGGGATGGCGGTCGGGTCGCCGTCGATGTCGCGCTCGGGGATGCCTCCGTTCATGTGGGCGTGCAGGTCGTGGCGGTCTTCCGGCTCGCTGGAATCAATATAGCGCGGCAGGTTGAGGTTGTAGTCGTTCTTCGGGTCGGCGATTTCGTCGAAGGGCACCATGCGGGCGTAGCGCGGCATATCCTTGTTTTCGTTCGGGGCCTGCTTGTTGAAGGTATCGACGATGCGGTGGATGTCCTGCTCGCGCAGGCGGTTCTTGTTGCCGTCTTTTATGAAGCCCTTGGAGGCATCGATCATGAAAATGCCACGGCGAGCCTGGGCGTTGTCCTTGTCCAGCACCAGGATGCAGGCGGGGATGCCGGTGCCGTAGAACAGGTTGGCCGGCAGGCCGATGATGCCCTTCAGATAACCCGAGCGCACCAGTTGCTTGCGGATGGCGGCCTCGGCATTGCCGCGGAACAGCACGCCGTGGGGCAGGATGACCGCGCCCTTGCCGCTGGATTTCATCGAGCGGACGATGTGCAGCAAGTAGGCATAGTCGCCCTGCTTGGCCGGCGGCGCGCCCCAGGCGAAACGCTGGAAGGGGTCGTCTTCCGGCGTGATGCCGGCGCTCCAGCCCTTGTCCGAGAAGGGCGGATTGGCGACCACATAGTCGTAGGTGCGCAGTGCCTCGCCATCCTTGAACTTGGGGTTGGCCAGGGTGTTGCCCTGCACGATGTTGGCCGTGGGGAAGTCGTGCAGGATCATGTTCATGCGCGCCAGGCCTGCTGTGGTGACATCCTTCTCCTGCCCTTCCAGGGTGATGTGCTTGCCGGCCTCACCGGCGACTTTCAGCAATAGTGAGCCGGAGCCACAGGTCGGATCATAGGCGGTGGTGGCGGCCTTGGTGTTGTCGGGCGAAATACCGATCACCTGAGCCATGATGCGGCTGACCTCGGACGGGGTGTAGAACTGGCCCTTGCTCTTGCCGCTTTCCTGGGCGAAATGGCGCATCAGATACTCGTAGGCATCACCCAGGATGTCATCATGCTCGGCACGATTTTTGGCGAAGTTCAGCGCCGGTTTCTGGAAAATACTGATCAGGTTGGTCAGGCGATCGACCATCGCCTTGCCTTCGCCGAGCTTGTTGGGGTCGTTGAAGTCGGGGAAGTCGCTGCGCGCCAGGCGCTGGTTTGCCTCGATTAGCGGCTGGATGATCTGCGTGTTGATCTTGTCGCCGATGTCACTCTTGCCCTTGAGCTTGACCATGTCTGCAAAACCGGCCCGGTCAGGAATGATGACAGGTGGGGTGTAGTCGTCTGAATTGGCGTATTTGTCCGATATGTATTTAATGAACAGCATGAACAGGACGTAATCCTTGTATTGGGACGCGTCCATACCCCCGCGCAGTTCGTCGCAGGAAGCCCACAGGGAAGAGTAGAGTTCGGATTTCTTGATGGCCATGCTGGTTGAGTCCTGATGAGGTCAGTAGAAATGATTGGCGAGATGATTCGGCTTAATACGCTGATTCGGCGTGCTTCGTCTTCTCCTCTAACAACCTTAGGACATTTATCAATCGTGCGTGAACAATTCTACACAGATTGTCGTGTGATGGCCGCCATTCTCTCATGCAGTAGCGGCAGTCTGGCACCGGATGCCGCATCACCCGGTTGGTGGCCGGGCAATGCTGCCAGTACAGAGATTGATGTGAGGATCACACCCTGATGCCAAGCTGCAACTCACCAGCCAAAGCGGCCAGGCGTTGATCCCGCGTCCATAAGCTGGTGCCTGCATCACCGAGTGCCGTGGCCGCCAGCAGATGGGCGTCGATGTAGCCAATGCCGCGCCCCATCAGTCGGTGCCGTTCGATGAAAAACAGCACTTCAGCATCGCTGGCCACCGGTGCCTGGGGCAGATCGGTCAGCAGTGTCAGCAACTCGACGCGGTTGCGCAGGTTGCCGCAGGCCAGTTCTCCGATTACAAACGAGTGCATCAGCACCTGGTTGCTGAGCAACAATGCGGAAAGCTGTGCGTCATCGGCGCGCAGGTGATCCACCCAGACCGTTGTGTCAACGAGGATCACGCCGCATCAGTTTGCCGCCGCGCAACAGCCTCTAGCCCTGGTTCTGTGCCACCCAAACGTGCCAGCCGACGCGCGCTCTCGCGCTCAATCAATGCGCGCAAACCCTGGCGCAGCAAGGTCGCTTTTTCCTTGACCCCGGTAATGCGCTGGGCTTCGGCCAGCAGCTGATCATCGATATTGACGGTTGTGCGCATGTAGATGGCGCTCCACAGCTGAACATAAGTCATCAAATAATACATCATTTGATGCCAATTGGCATGCGCATCAGCGCTGGCAGCGTGGACAGTAATAGCTGCTGCGCTGGCCGATGCGGCGGTTTTTGATGATGCTGGCGCAGTGCCGGCACAGCTTGCCGTCGCGGCCGTAGACTTTGAGGTTCTGCACGAAATAGCCGGGTTCGCCGCCGCTGCCGCTGAAGTCACGCAATGTGGTACCGCCCATGTCTATGGCGGCGGCGAGCACGTTCTTGATTTCCTCAGCCAGCCGCTGGTAACGCTGACGGCTGACGCGACCGGCGGCGCGTTGCGGGTGGATGCCGGCGGCAAACAGGGCTTCGGCGGCGTAGATGTTGCCCACCCCGACGACGATGCCGGCATCCATGATATGGCTTTTCACCGCGCTGCGGCGACCGCGTGCGTGCTGCCACAGCCAGTCGCCGTCAAAGTCGTCGCTGAGCGGCTCCGGGCCCAGGCGGGCCAGCAGGGGGTGCGGGGTGTCGGTCGCGCTGGGCTGCCACAGCATGCAGCCAAACCGGCGCGGATCGTGAAACCGCACTGCCTGGCCATCGACCAGTTGCCATTCGACGTGGTCGTGCAGGCGCCAGTCGCTTTCGGGTGTGGTCACGCGCATGGAACCGGACATGCCCAGGTGACTGATGATGATGCCCGGCGGTGTCTGCAACAGCAGATACTTGGCCCGTCGCTGCCAGTCCAGCACCGGCTGCTGGCGCAGGCTGATGATCTCATCGGGTATAGGCCAGCGCAGACTGGGCTGGCGCACGATAATGCGAGCAATGCGATTGCCGTGCAGATACGGGGCCAGGCCGCGACGGGTGGTTTCGACTTCGGGTAACTCGGGCATCGACAAGTTTGCTGTTGGTTGCTGCTGGGCGCATTATCGCCGAGATCCGATGCCACCGCTTGCAGCCTGAGCGCAGGCAGTGGTGCTGTCCGGGCGGTCGCAAAATGGTAAATTGGCTTTATGCAAAATGATTCAGACGCCGACCACGGTGTGCTCATTGGTGTCGACACCGGCGGCACGTTTACCGATTTCATCATGGTCGATGAGGCCGGCCGCCTGCAGACACTGAAGCGGTTGTCGACGCCGGATGATCCGGCCCGTGCCATTGTGGATGGCCTGCGCGAGCTGGGCCTGGCACAGCAGCGCTGTCGCATGGTCCATGGCACCACGGTGGCCACCAATGCCGTGCTGGAAGGCGAGTTTGCGCGCACCGCGTTCATCACCAATCGCGGCTTCGCCGATCTGCTTACCCTGGCACGACAGAACCGTCCGCAGATCTACACGCTGACACCGGAGGTGCAGGCACCGCCGGTGCCGGCAGAGCTGTGTCTGGAGGTGGCGGTGCGCTGCGACGCCGATGGCCGTGTGCTGGTGGATGACCTGGACGCAGCCGCGCTGGCCCGGCTGCGCGAGCAGCTGAGCGCCTTGCAGGTTGAGGCTGTGGCGGTGTGTCTGTTGTTCAGTTGGCGCAATGACGATCACGAACAGCGTCTGGCGCAGCACCTGGGCGAACTCTGGCCGGTGAGCTGTTCGGCGCAGCTGGTGCCGGAAATCGGTGAGTACGAACGCGGCATCGCGTGCTGGCTGAATGCCGCGCTGACGCCGGTGATCAGCGCCTATCTTGGTCGTCTGCAGCAGCAGCTGCCGCAGGCCAACATCGCCATCATGCAAAGCAGTGGCCAGACCATGGCGGCCGCGCAGGCGGCGCTGGAGCCGGTCAGGTTGCTGCTGTCGGGGCCGGCCGGCGGGCTGGCTGCGGTGGCGGCCATTCGTGGCCACGCAAGCGTCAATGTCGCCACAGAAGCTCACCATGCTGGCCTGCTCAGCTTTGACATGGGCGGCACCTCCACCGACGTGGCCGTGGTGCTGGATCGACCGTTGCTGACTTCGCGCGGTCGCGTTGACCGCTGGCCGGTGGCGTTACCCATGATCGAGATGCACACCATCGGTGCCGGCGGCGGATCCATTGCCTGGCTGGATGCTGCCGGCGCGCTGCAGGTCGGGCCGCAGTCGGCCGGGGCCGATCCCGGACCGGCCTGTTACCAGCAGGGCGGCACGCAGCCCACCGTGACCGATGCCCATGTCGTGCTGGGTCATCTGCCCGCCGACACTCAACTGGGCGGCTATCTGCCCTTGTCACGTGAGCATGCCGAGCAGGCATTTGCTGACCTGGCTGCGCGGCTTGGGCAGGATGTCGACAGCGTGGCGCGGGATGTGCTGCGGTTGGTCGATGAGCACATGGCACGTGCGCTGCAGCTGATGTCGGCACAGCGCGGTCATGATCCGGCGCGCATGCAGCTGGTCAGTTTCGGCGGAGCTGGTGGCCTGCACGTGTGTTCACTGGCCGCACGTCTGGGCATGCAGCGCGCCATGGTGCCGATGCACGCCGGGGTGCTGTCGGCGCTGGGTATGCTGTTGGCACCGGCCGGCCGCGAACTGACCCACAGCATGCTGCAGCCGCTGGCGCAGGTCAGTGATGCCCGGATCGAGACTGCCCTGCAGGCACTGAGCCAGCGCGCCCGCGATGAGCTGCAGCGTGAAGGTGTGGATGTGCGCCAGCTGGACATCAGGCCGCAACTGGACTGCAGCTATCGTGGACAGAAAGACAGCATCAGCATAAGCTGGGATCCGGCGCAGTCGCGCCAGCAGCTGGCTGAGCAGTTTCATCGGCAGCACGAACAGCTCAATGGTCATCGCCTGGATCTGGACATCATGCTGGTCAACGCGCGCATCAGCGCCACTGCCGGCGCCGCCCTGGGCCAGCTTCCGCGGTGGCAGCCAGATGCAGACGGCAATGGTGCGCAGCGTCAGTCCAGCGTGCGGCTGACCGCCGGCACATCCACGCCGGTCGACGTCCACGACCGGTCGGTACTGGCCCGCCAGACAGTTCGCGGACCGGCGATCATCATGGACGATCAGGCCACCCTGTGGCTTGAGATCGGCTGGCAGGCCAGCGCCGATGAACATGGCAATGTCCTGCTGCAGCGTGAATGAGCAATGCGAGCTTCATGGTTTGTTGATTGCGAGTTGGCGCAGTTTTGCCGTAGAATTCGATAACTAAAAATGAACAAACTGACAATCATCAACAGTCAACCACAGCGGGAACAATCATGAATAGAGTCATTGCAATCTTGCTGGTGCTGGCAACAGTGCCATTGTTGTCCGGATGCCCTAGCGGTGCCGGTACCACCACCAATGTCCGTCAGGGCTCGGGACAGAACATCCAGGCTGCCCAGGCCGAGGCCTACAACGGGCCCAAGGCACGCATCGCCGTGGCCCGGTTTGAGAACAAAACCGCCGATTCCTACAACTGGTACAACCCGTCCATCGGTGACGGCATGGCTGACATGCTGACCACAGCGCTGGTCAATTCCGGCCGCTACATCGTGCTCGAGCGCGAAAGTCTGGACACGGTACTGAACGAGCAGGATCTTGGTGCCAGTGGCCGCATCAAGCAGGGCACGGCCGCTGCGATTGGTGAAATCGAGGGTGCCGAACTGCTCATCGTTGCCGCCGTGACCGAGTTCGATGACAACTCCGGTGGCACCCGAGGTGGTGTTGGCGGCTTCGGTGGTGGCGTGTTTGGTGCAATCGCCGGCGGCTCCAAGTCGGCGCACATGGCGATCGATCTGCGCGTGGTGGATGCCACCACCAGCCGCATTCTGGCTGCGACCAGTGTCGAAGGCGAAGCCAAGGATTTCAACATTGGCGGTGCGCTGGGCGGTTATTTCGGTGGCGGTGCGCTGGGTGGCGGACTGCAGTCGTGGAAGAACACGCCGCGTGAAAAAGCATTGCGCCAGGTCATCAACGAGGCGGTCAATTACGTCATCTCAGTGACCCCGGGTGAATACCTGCGCCATGGCGGCAGCAGCCCGGCAGCGGCCCCTGCAGCCAGCAGTGTATCTGGTACTGGCGAACGCGTGGTCATCACTGCCAGTTCGCTGAACGTGCGCAGCGGCCCAGGATCCGACAATCCCGCCAAGTTTTCACTGACTTCTGGCAGCATTGTTGATGTGCTGACCCGCGCCGGTGACTGGATAGAGGTGCGTGATGCGCAGGGTCGAACCGGCTGGGTCGCCGCCGCCTACACCGTGTCGGTGCAGTAGAAGTCCTGCTTGCTTGTTACAAAACAAAGCCCGGTTCACCGGGCTTTGTTTTGACATGTGACTTCATGGAAAGCGAATCTCCGGTCATCGCTGTTGTACAGGGGCGAATTCTTGATCAAAAAACCATGCCAACAACAACTGATGGTCTCAGCCGCTGGCCACAGAAAGCCGTGAAAATATGCTCGATGCAGAGGCACGTACCACCTCGTTGGCCTGTTTCGAAGCATTCAGTGAAGTGTACATGATCTGTTTTGCGGGTACCGTGGTAACGGTACTAAGATTGACCAAGTCGTAACATTTCATGTTGACCATAGTGGTGTATGCGGTCGATTGCCTGCCGTAGTATTCCAGCTGTTGAGAGCCGGCAGGTGAGGATTCTATAACGACCAGATAGCGTACTCCATCCCTGGTGGCCGACTTACTCAGCTGTGATAAATTGAGTGAGCCGGCAGCAACCTGATCGTTCAGACCGTGAATAAAAGCAGAATCAAGAATGTTCAGTCCGCGCGATTGTAACTCTGCCTCCATGCTTGATTTCAGCGACGAGTTCAAAGCATCGTCACCCATTGCCACGATGCTCGTTTTGGTGGGTGTCTGAGCTTGAGGTGATGAGGGTGCTGGTGTAGCCTTCTGTACAATGGCTGGCTTCGACTCCGGCTTGGCGTTCGGGCTTGCAGCGATGTGTGCTGGCTCGAAGGCATTGCCAGTACTGTCGGTGCGGGTGCCCACATTTTTTTGCTTGTCTGCTCTTAGTTTATCCAGCAAGGCTACTGCACTGGTGCTGGAGTCAGTATAACCAGGACTGCTCTGATAGCCTGGTGCTGGAACATATTGTGAATCGGAGTTGATGCCTGGTGCCGAGGCCAGTGTCCCCGTGTGAGCAGGTAGAGACGTGGCTGGCACGGTTGAATCAGCGCCAGTGGTGGCAGGGGTGGTGGCCAGGCTAACTGTGGTAGCTGTGCCCGAATCATCAGACTGACTGCTCACCAGATCACGAATTTCAGTACCAATATCAGGGCCAAATTTTATCAGGGTCAAGGTGCTGGTGATGATCAAGCCAGCCAGAGAAGCAGCCATCCAAAGTTTGCGCCTTTGCATTAGCGGCATGCTTACAGTTTGGGTTGCATGGATGTTGCCGATGAGATCAAGTTCCTCACGAGTGATTGCCTGGGTTGATGTTGGTGCGCTGTCAGTTGAAATATCAGCATGATTTCCAGGATTGCTGGATAGGGTTTCTTTACAGGAATCGATATCAATAATCAATTCACGATAATTTGCATACCGCAGCGCCGGATCGGGAGCAGTCATCTTTCTCAGGAGCAACAGAAGGGATGGGTTCAAATCGTGATTCAGATTCTTGAAATCAGGAAAATCCGCCCTGGTCTGCTTTACAACTATATCTTTCGTGGATTCAGAAGAAAAATAAGGTTTGCCATTTAATATCTCGAACAAAACCATTCCCAGAGAATAGATGTCAGACTTGATGCTTGAGCCTGCTCGCCGGAACAGTTCAGGAGCCATGTATGATGGTGTACCTACAATCGTATTATTATCAGAGCCTTCGTTTGCAACCTTGGCTATTCCGAAATCAGTAAGATATACATGGTTTTTTGCGTCTAACATGATGTTACCAGGTTTTACATCCTGATGAAGTATGCCAACATCGAATGCCGCTTCTAATGCAATACCAGCCTGATGAATAATCCTGAGTGCCTCGCTTTGTGATAAAGATCCACGACGATGCAGATAAGAGGATAGCGTATCACCGTCAACGAACTGCATGACAAGATAGGGAATGCCGGAAGATTCATCAGTGTTGAAGACCTGGACAACATTTGGATGGGACAAGGACGCAGCATGTCTGGCTTCGCGTAGAAAGGCTGTAACTTTGAGTTCGTTTTTTGAGAGTTCGTCGGACATGCATTTGATGGCAACGAATCGATCGAGTTTGGGGTCGAGTGCCTTATACACAATGCCCATGCCCCCTCTGCCCAGTTCATCCAGGATTTGATACCGCCCAAGAGTACTTCGCATGACGTCGCTACCTACGCATTTCCCTTTAGCAATGCTACTTCTGTTTGCCCGAGAATGCAACATGATCATGCGAGCACGCGCCTCACATGAGGCGCAGGATGTGATGACGGAGTGGGTCATCACAAATATGACAACGATATTGCGAGGTCGAAAGTGGGGAAAAACAGCTTGACATAAGCGTATATGGTTGCTATAAATCTCTAGCGGGGGAATAGGGATTGAACTGCAATCTGCTCCCAAGCTCGATTCATGGCAGGATGTGATTCTCTGTCACACGCGCTCAATGCGCGCGACAGTACGCGTCCTTATTCATAAAATTCACGACACTCGGGAGCCTACATCAATGAAAACAATACGATTAAGGACATCGCAAGCAGCGTGCATGCTCTTGCTTATGTGTGCGCAATCTACTTTCGCGCAGCAGACGCCGGATGGATTCGGATTCAAAGTCTACAAAACAGACTCAACCTTGTATCCATTTGTACAAATCTACATGAGAACGTACGACGAGAAGATGGATCCGTTACTCAATGTGAACACCCAAAACATTGGATTGCTGATCAAAGGGAAGCCGGTACAAGATATTGAGAAAACGCCCTACACTGTGGAATCCATGCGCGGCAGAAGTGACACCATCAGGACCATTGTTGTCTTGGACACCAGTAAGACCATGCAAGGCCCGCCCTTCAACGCAGCGTTGGAAGCCGTAGCAAGATACATAGACTTCAAACGTCCTCAGGATCAGATGGCAATCATCGCACTGGATGATTCAGTAGCCGGTTTCACATTGGTATCTGACTTTGAACGGAACAAAGAGTATTTGGCGCGGCGCCTGGCCGATCTTGATGCAATCGGTAACACTACCCGACTGTATGACGGCATAGCTACAGCGATGCAGATGAGCATGGTTGCCGCTCAGGGGGGCACTTCGTCTCAAGAAGCCGTGAACATAAGTTCTACTGCTGTTTTGGTATTTTCAGATGGTAAAGATGAAGGCAGCGCATTGACCAGGTCGGATTTGATGGGTCGCATAAGTCAAATGGAAGTTCCGGTGCCAGTCTACAGTGTCGCCTACACCAAGATTGACCCGGCGCACTTGCTTAACCTTCAGGCCATATCCCGCAATTCAATGGGCAAATATTTCGACGTACGAACCAGCTTTGAAATGATGACACCAGCAGTAGAGAATGTTCATTCCATACTGCAAGGTGATTATGTCGTCACATTTCTATCAGACCTGCCGGTTGACGGTGAAAAGCACAATATGAAGGTTGGTCTGGAATGGCCGAATCAGAGCGGCAGGATTCGCTTTGAAGATGTTAGCTACGATGCCATGTCTCTGATAAGCTTCCCTGTTATCAAAAAGATGTGCGACGATTATGCTGTGAAATTTGCAGGACTGATGCGCAGAGATGCAACTTCATATGTCCAAAGATGTGTAAATATCGATTGATTTGACGGTCAAAAGTACATTACGCGCATTGTGAGTTGGGGAGCCGCGCGCTCCCCGACTTGATGTTTGCTGTCGATGGAATGATTGCATTAATGATCAAGCACACATTACCACCCGCAGAGTGTCTGTTAGCTCATATCGCCTGCGCGGCGGTATTTGATGTTGAGGATTCCTGTGGCGCAAGCCTGCTGGGCTGTCCTTGCATGCTCAGGTTAGCCTCTGCAGGCCTGGCTGCTCAGGTTGTCGGTGACTCCAGATGAGTGCGCACTCCATGCAGACTGTGCAAACAGCCACTCACGCCTATCTGCTGGGGATCAACGGAGATTATTCTAACACCTGCTTGCAGATATCAGATGGGGACATCCTCGGCAGAGACGAAATGGTATGTGCAGTTGTTGTGGATCATCAATTGACCTCACGCAAACACTGCAGGATATCGAACAAGAACGGCAAATGGCAGATAGAGGATTTGGGATCTACAAATGGCATCTATTTGGGATATTTGAAAATCAGACAGCCACATGTTTTGGCTGACGGAGATATAATAGGCATTGGAAACCCAGACCTGCTCGCATTCAGATTCTTGATATCAAAACCAGAATCTCACTCCTGTAATTTCACCTTACCCGCGCGCAATTCGCTACTTATTGGTAGGCAGCTGGACAACAACGTTGCTATTCCGTTTGATAAAAGCATAAGTAACAAGCATGCCAAGTTGATCAGAAGTAATTCGGCGTGGATGCTACAGGACATTGGCAGTAGCAATGGTACATGGATTAATGGATCGCGCATAAGAAAACGCACAATATCTCATGGCGATATTATTACTGTCGGCAACACAAATCTGAAATTTGAAGACGGGCATGATGGTGTCTTATCAGTTATTATTCAGAATCCCATATCTACACTGAGCTTGATGGCGGTCAATCTTGACCTGACTGTAGGAGCCAGGGTAAAGAAAAGCATTCTCAAGCAAGTATGTCTGGATATTCGTGGTGGCGAGTTTATTGGAATCCTCGGGCCGAGTGGCGCTGGTAAAACCACGCTGCTCACTACGCTTAATGGCTATAATCGACCCTCTTCAGGACATGTCCTGCTAAATTCATCGGACTTGTACGCCTCTTATGATATGTATCGAAATATCATCGGGTATGTTCCTCAGGATGATGTGGTATACAGTGAATTAACAGTTTATCAAAGTCTTTATTATGTAACCAAGCTAAGGCTTCCTTCCGATTTAAGTGAGGATGAGCGCGAGGAGAGAATCAGGCAAACGATAGCAGATCTAAATCTTGAGCATGTCAGGAATGAACGCATTACCAGTCTAAGTGGTGGGCAAAGAAAGCGAGTATCGGTTGCTGCCGAGCTTATTACACAGCCAAGGATTCTATACATGGACGAACCGACTTCCGGTTTGGATCCCAGTACAGAGGAAAGGTTGATGCTTCACCTGAAGCATATGGCAAAGCATAACAAAACCACAATTCTTATTACAACCCATATTCTTTACAACCTGCAACTCCTGGATAAGATAATAATCATGGCCCGTGGTAATTTATGTTACTATGGCAGCCCAGATCAAATACTTGAATATTTCAGCAGGCTTGCAGGTTATCAACTTACCAGGCCTACCCAAATATTTGACTATCTGGAAGGCAGGTCAGCAAATCAGACGAGTGAATTGCCTAGTCAATATCTTTTCCAGATTGCAGATAAGGCAGCTTCTCAATTCAAACATAGTGAACTGTATGACAATAACATCCAACAGCCTATAACTGCAGTAATACCTAGCATACTTGACAATAAATCGGATAGTGTTGTTAAAAAATCTAGTTCAATTCCTAAATGGGCAGTTTTTTCACCAGCCGCGATATTTGTATTGGCGAAACGTCATTTGGCAATAAAGACGAGTAACTCAAAAAACTTCTTTGTATACCTGCTGGTTCCATTGGTTTTGGGATTGGTTACACTGTCAATGTCTGCGCCTGAACCCCTAAGTGCTGATCAGGCAGTACAGAACAAGATTGATATCAGCAAGCATGTTGGCGGCAACAACAATGTTATTGAACAGGTGCTTTCATCAGTGTTCAGTGAGAGAAACGCTAGTGATGCTGATGCTGTATCAATACTGTATTCCATCAAATACGCAAACATTATCAATCTTCCAATACCGTTAAGTGTGCTCTTGATGTACGTCATGATGGCATCTTTTACAGGAACCTTAATGGCCTGTATGGAGCTATCTTCGGAGCGGGCATTGTTTCGCAGAGAATACATGGCAGGGTTGAATGTAAATGATTATTTGCTCTCCAAGTTGCCATTCCTTTTTGGTCTTACCGCAATGCAGGTTACTCTGTTTCTGCTGATCTGTGCGTTTCGTCCTGAATTGTCCGAGATGAACTTGTTGATGGTCTATGTTGTACTCATTGCTGTCAGTTGGGCTGCTTGTGTTATTGGTTTGTTGGTAAGTGCATTGGATCCAACTAGAGGCCAGCTTTCGGTAGTTCTTGCGGTTGTCGTTGTCTTACCACAGCTGGTACTTTCGGGTGCGCTGGGTCCGGATTTCTATGCTGGCATGGAAGTTGCAATGAAACGAATCGCGGATCTGTTGCCATCTAGGTGGGGTTTTGAAATGCTTTTGACTGCATCGTTTGATCTTCCAGATCGACCACATTACAGCTGGATTGGTGATCTAGTCAAAAATCAGATGGGATTCGAATTCGGTCGTCAAGTATACTACAAAGGTTTGGTTTATCTCCTGGTTCAGTCGATTACAGTACTGACGCTTACACGCTGGTTGATCGTAAGGAGATTCAAGATGTAGCCATAAGCAAATCATGGCTACTTTCAGGTACTGCATTATCCAGATAGCACTACTCAGTGACTTATCCATTAATGTCGTTTGTTATAGGTGTTTAATATTTGCAACGCTCACGCGGGGAAGTTCAATGAAACGAAATATCACAATTTGCTTATTGCTGGCCTCATCGGTATTCATCACAGGTTGCCCAAGCGGGGCTGGCACAACCACCAATGTACGGCAAGGCTCTGGTCAAGACATTCAAGCTGCACAGGCAGAAGCTTACAATGGACCTAAGGCCCGCATTGCTGTAGCGCGCTTTGAGAATAAATCAGCTGATTCGAACAACTGGTATAACTCATCTATCGGTGATGGCATGGCAGATATGCTTACCACGGCATTGGTCAACTCGGGGCGGTATATCGTTCTTGAGCGTCAGACCCTTGATTCCGTACTTAGTGAGCAGGATCTGGGTGCGAGTGGCCGTATCAAACAAGGTACAGAGGCGGTGATCGGTGAGGTGGAAGGTGCAGAACTGTTGATTGTTGCTGCAGTGACTGAGTTTATGGACAATTCCAGCGGTAGCAGAGGAGGGGTCGGTGGATTTGGTGGCGGCATCCTTGGTGCCATCGCCGGAGGTAGTCGATCAGCCCATATGGCGATTGATCTTCGTGTGGTTGATGCTACTAGTGTAGTGTCCTAAACTTAATCAAGAAATGTTATACTATCGGCATACTCAATGACCAACCGAGCCCAGTATGCCAGCACCTATAAAGATCAATTTAAGTAAAGATGAAATTAAACTGCT
>Ga0180009_10000314_pt1 | contig 68415 bp, 68 predicted proteins | sample OS_PC_MetaG_FD_123537 | JGI IMG/M metagenome (GOLD analysis project Ga0180009, IMG submission 123537) | Groundwater microbial communities from the Aspo Hard Rock Laboratory (HRL) deep subsurface site, Sweden - OS_PC_MetaG | ecosystem: Environmental > Aquatic > Deep subsurface > Groundwater... | reverse complement strand
GCCTCGGCGGGGTTCTTCGTCACCGTCGCGACGGCTTCGGGCAGCGAAATGCCGGGAACGGCGCGCGGCAGCTCGAAGGCGGCCTGCATCAGCGAAAAGGGCACATAGTCCGAAGAAAGGATATCGAGATGGCGGTCCCGCGCCAGTTCGTTGGCCGAGATATTGCCCGAATGCGATTTGCCGCGCACCACGTTCGGCGCGCCCATCAGGATGCTGAGCCCGGCCGCGCGGGCGGCGGTCGCGGCGGCGGCGGTGGTTGGGAATTCGGCGATGCGGACGCCGTCGCGCCGCGCCTCGTCGACATGCTCTTGCGTGGCATCGTCATGGCTCGCAAGGGTGATGCCGGCCTTGTGACCAAGTTCGACGATGCCGCGCCGGTTGGTTTCGGCGTAGCGGCGCTGGTCTTCCTGGCGGGCGGCGATGAAGCGCTTCATGTCATCGTCCGTGCGGCCGGTCTTGCCCTGATAATAGGCGTAGTAAAGATCCAGGGTCATGAACTGGCGCTGGCCGGGCGTATGATCCATCAGCGAGGCGAGCTTGACCGACTCGTGCAAGTGATAGGTCTCGAAATGCTCGAGCGCGTCGGACGAGGCGATCTCGCACCGCAAGTGAACGAAATGCTCGGCCCTGAGGCGCTCGTCGTGGCGCGCCTCCTCGATGGCGCCGATCAACACGGCGACGTGCTCGCCCATGTTCATCGAGGTGTCGGCGTCCGAGCCGAGCCGGACGGCGTCGAACACCGTGGTGATGCCGGAAGCCGCCACCTGGGCGTCATGCGATTGCAGGGCGGCGATGGGGTTCCAGTAGACCTTGGGACGCGGGTGATAGTGGCTTTCGAGGTGGTCGGTGTGCAGTTCGACGAGGCCGGGCAGCACATAATCGCCGTCGAAATCCTCGGCATGGTGCGCCGGTTCAGTGTCGAGCGCCGCGATCCGGCCGTTCTCTATGCGGAGCGAGCCGTCGACCATTTCGTCGGCGAGAACGAATTTGGCGTTGGTTATGGAAAACGATGCGGTCATGTCTGTCTTCCGGGGTCAGGCGGGGCCGGTCAGGGGGAATTCGTCGAGGCGGAAGAACGGCGCGCCCGGTTCCGGTTCGAGGAACAAAACGATGCGGTCGACAATGAGCGGGTCGGCAAGCGCCTCGGCGAAATAGTCCCGGGCAGCCGGCAGGATGATGTCGCGCTCGCCGGCGTCGAGCCGGTCGGTCAGCGTCATGTGGAAGCGGAACTCCTCCATGACGTAGGGATAGCCATACTGGTCGACCAGTTCGGTCTGGCGGGCGGAAAGGCCGTTGCCGATGCGGCTGGCGCGTTCGGCAGGACTCAAGGGCGCGCGGCAGGTCTCGAAGCGGGCGACGCATTCGGCGGCGAACGCGGTCAGTTCGCGGGACTGGGCGACCGGCATGATGGCGAGAAAGCGGAACAAGTCGCGTATCTCGACCGGGCCGAGGGAGACCGGCGACGTCTTTTCCGCAAAGCGCGCCATGGTCGAGACCAGCATGTTGCGGTCGCAGCCATTGGCAAGACGGAAGGGCGATCTCAGCGTCGCGTGAAAGCCGTAGCGCCGGGCCGATTCGGTCAGGTCCTCGAAGCGCATCGCCTCCATGCCCGGCGGCACGGGCTGGGGCAGGGCCTCTCCGCTCGCCGGATCGCGACCGAGCCAGGAACAGGCGCGCACCCACAGGGGCGCGGTCTCGGCGGGGGCGAAATAGATGGCGACGCGTTCGTTCATTTGAAAAAGGACTCGGCGAGGAGTGAATGCGAGCCGGTTAGCATGACGGCAGTGTCAGAAATTTGACAGGCGATTTGCTGCCGGTCCGGCATTCCGCCGGTTTGGCGCCACGATTCATGCCGCCGCCGAAAAGGCGGTGACGTCGACGATGCGGTCGGCGACGGCGGCACGGGTTTCCGGATCATGGAAAATGCCGAGCATGCCGACGCCCCCGGTCTTCTTTTCGTTGATCAGGTCGAGCACGACCTTGCGGTTCATGGCGTCGAGCGAGGCGGTCGGCTCGTCGAGCAGCAGGAGCGGATGCTTGCCCATGAAGCCGCGGGCGATATTGACGCGCTGCTGTTCGCCACCCGAAAAGGTCGCCGGCGGCAGCGACCACAGCGTTTCGGGAATATTGAGCCGGTCGAGCATGTCGGCGGCGTCCCGTTGCGCTGCGTCTTCGGTCGCGCCCCAGGCGCGCGCGACGTCGGCGATGAGATCGCGGGCCGAGACGCGCGGGATGACCGAGAGGAACTGCGACACATAGCCGACGCTTTTTTTGCGGACCTCGAGAATCTGGCGCGGGGCGGCCCTGGCGATGTCGACGATGATGCCGCGATGCAAGACCTCGATCATGCCGGCATCGGCGGCGTAATTGCCATAAACCATCTTGAGCAGCGACGACTTGCCGGCGCCGGACGGTCCGCCGAGCACGACGCATTCGCCCTGCCGGACCGCAAGGGCGACGTCCGAGACGACCGGCAGGCGAAGACCGCCCTGCAAATGCATGGTGAAGCCCTTGCAAAGGCCCCGGACCTTCAACAGCGTTTCGGGTTCGCTTGTCATGCACCCACCTGCAGGATCGAGGAAACAAGCAATTGCGTATAGGGCTGGTGCGGATCGTCGAGCACCTGGTCGGTCAGGCCCTGTTCGATGATTTTGCCGTTCTTCATGACGATGATGCGGTCGCTCAAAAGGCGCGCCACGGCGAGGTCGTGGGTGACGATGACGATGGACAGGCCGAGATCGGCGACGATCCTGCGGATGAGATCGAGCAGGCGCGCCTGCACCGAAACGTCGAGGCCGCCTGTCGGCTCGTCCATGAAGACGAGGCGCGGCGAGGTGACGAGATTGCGGGCGATCTGCAGGCGCTGCTGCATGCCGCCCGAAAAGGTGCGCGGCGAATCATCGATTCGGGTTGGATCGATCTCGACCCGCTCGAGCCAGTCGAGGGCCGTCTTGCGGATATTGCCGTAATGGCGGTTTCCCACCGACATCAGCCGCTCGCCGACATTGGCTCCGGCCGAAACGCCCATGCGCAATCCGTCGCGTGGATTCTGCATGACGAAGCCCCAGTCGGTGCGCAGCAGGACGCGCTGCTCGGCTTCGCTCATGTCGAAAAGGTTTTCGACATGGCCGTCGCGAAACCGGTACATGACCTTGCCGGAGGTCGGGACGATCTGGGTCGAAAGGCAGTTGAGAAGCGTGGTCTTTCCCGAACCGGATTCGCCGACCACGGCCAGAACCTCGCTCTCGTAGAGCTCGAAACCCACGTCGCGGCAGCCAAGATGGTTGCCATAATAGTGGGTCAGGCCCTCGACCCTGACAAGCGGTTCGGACGCGTTCATTTCATCCGCTCCTTGTAGCTGGCGTGCTCGGCGCCGAAATGGCCCGCCTCCTGGCGGTGCTCGCAGTAGTCGCTGTCGGAACACACGAACATGCGCTCGCCGAGATCGTTGAGAATGACCTCGTCGAAATAGACGCCCGTGGCGCCGCACATGGCGCATTGCGTGTCCGGCCAGTCCTGCACCGAAAAGGGATGGTCCTCGAAATCGAGGCTTTTAACGCGCGTGTAGGGCGGCAGGGCATAGATGCGCTTCTCGCGGCCGGCGCCGAACAATTGCAGGGCCGGGGTGTTGTCGAGCTTGGGATTGTCGAATTTCGGAATGGGCGAGGGGTCCATGACGTAGCGATTCTCGACCATGACCGGATAGGCATAGGTCGTGGCGATGTGGCCGTGATGGGCGATGTCCTCGTAGAGTTTCACATGCATCAGCCCGTATTCGGACAAGGCGTGCATCTTGCGCGTCTCGGTCTCGCGCGGTTCGAGGAAGCGCAAGGGTTCCGGGATCGGCACCTGGAAGACCAGCACCTGATCGGACCTGAGCTTTTCCTCGGGGATGCGGTGGCGGGTCTGGATGATCGAGGCGTCGGCGGTGCGGAAGGTCATGGCGACGCCGGCGGTTCTTTTGAAGAAATTGCGGATGGCGACGGCATTGGTGGTGTCGTCCGAGCCCTGATCGATGACCTTGAGGATGTCGTCGGGGCCGATGATGGCGGCGGTGACCTGCATGCCGCCGGTGCCCCAGCCATAGGGCATGGGCATTTCGCGGCTGGCGAAGGGCACCTGGTAGCCCGGAATGGCGATGCCCTTGAGAATGGCCCGCCGGATCATCCTTTTGGTCTGCTCATCGAGATAGGCGAAATTGTAGGCCGGCGCCTCGGCGCTGATGGTGTCGAGGCTCATATTCCAACTCTGCAGCAAGACGGCATGATCTGCTCCCCCCCTTGCGGGGAAGGGCTGGGGGTGGGGGTAGGCCCCGGATCAAGGCGATCGTGATATCCGTGAGGCCGGCGCCCGACCCCTGCCCTGCCTGCCGGCATCCCTCCCCGCAGGGGGGAGGGAAGGCAAATTGCCAACCCCGCGCTGCAAAGACGGCACAAGGCACTCATTCCGCCGCCTCCCTGTTCGTCGCGCCTTCGGCGCGTGTCTCGGCGTCGCGATGGAGCGTCCGGATCAGGTCGAGTTCGGCCTGGAAGTCGACATAATGCGGCAGTTTCAGGTGCTCGACGAAGCCGGATGCCTGGATGTTGTCGGAATGGGAGAGGACGAATTCCTCGTCCTGGGCCGCGGCGCCGGCTTCCTCGCCGAGCTCCTTCCATCTCAGGGCGCGGTCGACGAGCGACATCGACATGGCCTTTCTTTCGGCATGGCCGAAGACCAGGCCATAGCCGCGGGTGAATTTCGGTTTCATCCTGGCCGAACCCGTGAACTGGTTGATCATCTGGCATTCGGTGACGGTGACCCGGCCCACGGTCACCTCGAAGCCGAGTTCCTCGGCGAAAAAGCCGACCTCGACCTCGCCCATGCGGATTTCGCCGACGAAGGGGTGGGTGCGGGCATAGCCGCGCTGGGTCGAATAGCCGAGCGCCAGAAGGAAACCCTCGTCGCCGCGGGCGAGGTTCTGCAGCCTCAAATCGCGGTCGGCGGGGAAATCGAGCGGTTCGCGGGTCAGGTCGCCGACGCTGCCGTCCTCGCGCGGCGCCGGATCCTCCTCCATCATGCCGTCGGCGCCGATCAGGTCGATGACGCGCGGGATATTCGCCATCTCCTCGGCGCCCGAGGCGCTGCGGGCCGGTTCCTCGGCGGGGGCGTCGGCATCCAGGGCGAAATCGATCAGCCGGTGCGAATAATCGAAGGTCGGCCCGAGCATCTGACCGCCGGGCAGGTCCTTGAAGGTCGCCGAGATGCGGCGGGCAATGCGCATTTCGGCGGTTTCGAGCGCAACCGAGTAGCCGAAGCGCGGCAATGTCGTGCGATAGGCGCGAACAAGGAAGATCGCCTCGATGAGATCGCCCTGGGCCTGGCGGATGGCGATGGCGGCGAGCTCCCGGTCATAGAGCGAACCCTCGCCCATGACCCGGTCGACGGCGAAACTCAGCTGGTTGACGATCTGTTCGACGCTCAGGCCGGGCAGGCCGGCATCGCCGCGGCGCTTGGCGGCAAAGAGCCTGTGGGCGTTGGCGATGGCCTTCTCGCCACCCTTGACGGCGACATACATCTTTTAGGCTCCCTCGCCGACATGCGTGGACCGGGGGATTGCCGCGAGCTCGGTCATCGAACAGAAGATGACGTCGATGCCGCGCGGGTAGCGCGCCGCATTGGCCCGCATCATCGGCCAGAAGTTTTCCGGCAGCGGCGCGGCGCCGAAACGGGTCTTGTCCTTGATGCCGGGGCCGGAAAGTACGACGCCGGTCGCATTGGTCAGCGCCTCGACCTGCAGGACCAGCGTCGCCGAACGGTCCGGATAGGCGTCGGTGCCGAGGGGGAAGGCGGCGATGTCGCCCATCTTGCGCGGATTGGCGATGAAGGCGAAATCGGCTTCGGCCTGGCTTTTCGCCAGCGGCGCGCCGGTATGGAAGCGCAAGAAGCTTGTGAGGCCCTCGCCGTTCATCAGGCCGTGATCGAGCCAGATCATGGTGTCGTAGTCGCAAAGGGTCAAGGCGATCATGGCGGCGACCGGGTTCATCGGCGCCGGTGCCCGGAGCGGCTCGGGGGCGCGCAGGATCGTCGCCGGGCGGGCCATGGCGTTCATCAGGGTGCGAAAACCCGATTGCGACTGGATCGCCATGTCGGAAAAGCCGGCGAGCGGCGCGGTCATGGACATCAATCGTCTCCCCTGACGAGGGTGAAGAAGTCGACACGGGTGGCGGCCGCCTGTTCGGCGCCGCGCCTGTCGGCATCGTCTCGGGCGGCGCCGAGCGGGGCAATGATCTCGTCCTCGATGCGCGGCCGCAGGCCGGCATTCTGCCACAGGGCATCGAAAACGGCGGCGATGGCGGCCTTGCGCTGGTTGCGCCCGGCGACATAGGCATGGCCGGTCTCGCCGGTCGCAAGCGTCACGGCGGCGCGGGTGACCGACATTTCGCCGAGATTGAACGGGCCGCCGCCGCCGCCGATGCGGCCGCGCACCATGACGAGGCCCGTCTCCGGCCGCCTGGCGAAGTGCCAGTCCGGCAGGCCGGCAAAGCCGGCATAGGCCGCTTCCAGCGCCTCGGGCGCGGCGAGGGCCAAAGTTCGCATGGCGCGCCGGCGCGCGTCGATTTCGCTCGTTTCGGTCAAAGGCATGTTTTCCGGCATGGGTTTGGCGCCTCGGCAGGCGCCTCCCCTAGCGCGCTTCGCCTTAAATGTCTAGACAAATAAGTCGGCACTTGTAGACAAATGTTGTCTTGCGCTATTAGGGCGTGAGATTGTTGCAGGCGAATGACAGGCAGGGCGGAGTTGTCGGCAAAATCACATGGGGGCGGCACCATCGCGCGCGGAACGGGCATCGCGATCTGGCGCCAGATCGCGTCGGACCTCGAGGCCGGCATTGCCGGCGGCCGATTCGGGGCCGGCCAGCAGCTGCCGACCGAGATGGAACTGGCGACCCGTTACAAGGTCAACCGCCACACCGTCCGTCGCGCCCTGGCCGAGCTGGCCAGCGCCGGCTTCGTCGAGGCGACGCGCGGGCGCGGCACCTTCGTGTCGCAGAAATCCATCGCCTATCCGCTGACATCGCGGACCCGCTTTTCCGAAATCGTCTCGGCGCAGGAACTGCAGCCGGGCGGGCGGCTTATCGCCTCGGGCGAGGAACCGGCGGCGGGACTGTTGGCCGAACGTCTCGGGCTGGCCGAGGGAGCGCAAACGATCAGGCTCGAAACGCTGCGCGTCGCCGAAGGCCGGCCGATCGTCGTCGCCACCGGCTGGTTTCCCGCCCACCTCGTGCCCGACATCATCCAGGACTACGCCGAATCCGGCTCGATCACCGCGGCACTGGCCAGGGCCGGCTTCGCCGACTACCGGCGTGAGGCGAGCTGGATATCGGCGGTGCCGCTCGACCCGGCCGACAGGGGTCATCTGCGGCTGGACGGGGACCAGCCCGTCCTTTTGGTCGAAAGCGTCAATGTGACGGCAGACGGCACTCCCTTACAGTTTTCCCGGTCGCGCTTCGTCGGCGCCGCCGTCCAGATCGTTGTAAAAACCTGAAGTATTTCATCGACTTGACATTGGGAGACGGCAAATTTGTCGGCCGTTCTCCACATTCACACCGCTGTCACATTACCGACATGACGCCTTAACAGGCCGCCTATACCCCTTTTTCGAACGAGCAAGGGGGCCGTCTGGATGCTCAAACTGGATACCGTCAGCCGACGATTCGGAAACACGATCGCGGTCAGCGATTGTACGCTGACGATACCCGCTGGACAGATGGTCGGAATCATCGGCCGGTCCGGGGCCGGAAAATCGACCCTGCTGCGCATGATCAACCGGCTGATCGACCCGTCGGGCGGTCGTATCCGCTTTGGCGAGGTCGAGGTATCCGCCCTGAAGGGCAGCATGCTGCGCTCCTGGCAGCGCGACTGCGCCATGATCTTCCAGCAGTTCAACCTGGTGCCGCGCATCGATGTTCTGACCAACGTGCTGCTCGGCCGTCTCAACTCCCGCAACACCGCCACCTCGCTGCTCGGCATGTTCACGCGCAAGGAACGGGCCGAGGCGCTGACGGCGCTCGAACGGCTCGACATCGCCGAGGTGGCGCTGCAGCGCGCCGGCACCCTGTCGGGCGGCCAGCAGCAACGCGTCGCCATCGCGCGGGCCTTGATGCAGAACCCCAAGATGATCCTTGCCGACGAGCCGATCGCTTCGCTCGATCCGCGCAACGCCAAGATCGTCATGGACTCGCTCAAGCAGATCAACAAGTCCGAAGGCATCACGGTCATCTGCAACCTGCACACGCTCGACACGGCCCGCGCCTATTGCCGGCGCATCATCGGCATGCGCGGCGGCCACGTGGTCTTCGACGGGTCGCCGGAGGACCTCACAACCGAAGTCGCGCAGGAGCTCTACGGCGCCGACGGGCTCAAGGACGCCTTTTCCGAGTCCATCACCTCGACAAGCCTCCCCACCGGCGCGCCCGCGCTGGCACGGGAGCGCGCCAATTCCGTCGGTCCGATCACCGAGCCCATCGCGGCCGGCTGACACGAACCGGGGGACGATATCGCTTTCGGCATGAGGGCCGGCGGCGACATTTCCAAAACGACGATCATTCAGGAGAGACGTCATGCTCAAGAAAATGCTTCTGGGCTCGATTGCCCTTATTGCCCTCGTTGGGCCGGCCATGGCCGAAATGCCGAAGGAATTCCGCATCGGTATGCTCGGTGGCGAAAACGAGGCCGACCGCCTGCGCAATGTGCAGTGCCTTGTCGACTACCTGACCGAGGATTTCGGCTTCGAGAAGGTCTCGGTCTTCCCGGCCGCCGATTATGACGGCGTCATCCAGGGCCTGCTCGGCGGCACGCTTGACTACGCCGAACTCGGCGCTTCGGGCTATGCCAAGATCTATCTCGAAAACGCCGAAGCGGTCGATCCGATTCTGACCACCGTCCAGACCGACGGTTCGACGGGCTATTACTCGATCATGGTCGCCCGCAAGGATTCGGGCATGACCAAGCTCGAAGACATGAAGGGCAAGAAGCTCGGCTTTGCCGATCCGGATTCGACCTCGGGCTTCCTCGTCCCGACCGTGACCCTGCCCGACGCCATCGGCGCCTCGATCGAAGAGTTCTTCGGCGAGACCGGTTTCGGCGGCGGCCACGAGAACCTCGTGCTCGAAGTGGTCAAGGGCACGTTCGATGCCGGCACCACCTGGGGTTCGGGCGTTGGCGATTTCTCCAAGGGCTACACCTCGGGCAATCTCGCCAAGATGGTCGAGAAAGGCATTCTCGACATGAACGACCTCGTCGAACTGTGGAAGTCCCCGCTCATTCCGAATGGCCCGATCGTGGTTTCCAACGCCCTCGACCAGGACGCAAAGGACGCCTTCAAGAAGTTCATGGTCGACCTGCCGACGCGAGACGCGGCCTGCTTCTCGGCGGTCCAGGGCGGCGATTTTACCGGCTTCGTCGAAGTGACCCCGGAATTCTACGCGCCCATCATCGCGGCCCGCAAGGCCACGATCGGCGGCTGATCCGTCTTTGCCGGCGGCCTCCCAATGGGGGCCGCCGATTTTCTATCAAACTTTCGGCAGGTGACGAAACGGTGACCAGCGAAATGCTCGACAGCCAACACTCGGCGTCCAAAGCCGATATCGTCGAAGCGAATTTCCAGAAGCTGGCCCGCAGCCGACGGCTCTATACCTGGTTCGCCCTTGTTGCACTGGCCATTGCCGTATCGTGGTCGGCCTGGTTTGCCAACGACTCCAATGCCGGCAAGTTCTTGGACCGGCTGCCCTATCTGTTCGACTTTTTCATCGACCTGGCGCCGCGCGACGTGATGGAGCCGCCAAGGGCCTTGTTCGACGTTGAAAGCCCCTATTTCGACGGCTCGTTCAAATATGACTACCCCGAAGGTCGCGTTTATCTGATCGGCGATTTCTATCTGCCCGAATATTTCTACAAGATGATCGAAACGCTCAACATCGCGGCGGTTTCGACCATTTTCGGCTATGCCCTGGGTTTCGTCTTGTCGTTCCTGGCCGCTGCCAACATGAATTCCAACCGCTGGTTGCGATTCGGCGTGCGCCGTTTCCTCGAAATCCTCAGAGCCTTTCCCGAGATCGTCATCGCCGGCTTTTTCCTCGTCGTTTTCTCGCTCGGCGCCATCCCCGCCATGCTGGCGGTGGCCATCCACACGGTGGGCGCGCTGGGAAAGATGTTCTACGAGGTGGTCGAGAACGCCGACTTGAAGCCAGACGAGGGCCTGAGGGCGGTCGGCGCCAATTGGGTTGAACGCGTCTGGTTCGGCATGGTGCCGCAGGTCATGCCCAATTTCGTGTCCTACGGATTGCTGCGCTTCGAGATCAATGTGCGCGCTTCGACCATTATCGGCGCGGTCGGTGGCGGCGGTATCGGCGAATCACTGCGACTCTCGATCACCCGCGGCCACGAGGCCAAGACCATTGCCATCATCTTTTTGCTGTTCGTGACCATCATCGTCGTCGACCAGCTGAGTGCCTATCTGCGCCGCAAGCTCGTCGGCGAACAGGCCTTCCTCATGGAGCGCGCGGCATGATCAGACTTAGTGCCAGCGACGTTGCGATCGTCCAGAACCGCTACCCCCTTGTATTCAAGGGGCAGCGCCTGCGCCGCTTCGCGCCGCTTCTGACCCTGATCGCGATTGGCCTTTACCTTGCTTATGTCTGGAGCTTTTTCGGCATGAGCGAGGTGCTGGCGCGGGCGAAATGGGACATCGCCGGTGCCTATCTCGCCGACTGGATTTCCTACGAGTCCCGTCCCGATATCGACCTTTATGACAATTATCTCGAGGTCGGTTTTCCCAAGTTCGATGCCCTGGGGCTTGATCCGCAACCCGATTGGCTCAGCAAGCAAACCGCAAGCGTTACCAAAACGACCATTGCCGCCGCTCCTAAGGTCACCAGCGGCGGAGCAACCCAGAATTCCGGGTTTCTCGGCACACTGGCCGGCACCGAAAACGCGGCGGCCACGCCCCCGGCGGATGCTGCGACGGGCTTCATGGGTTCGGGCAGCTCGGTCGCAACCGTGCCCGCCGTCCCTGAAACCGCACAGACGAGCACGGTCACCGAAGAGGCGGTCACCCGGGTTGTGGTGCGCCAAGGGGGCAGCGTCCTTACGGTCACGCCCCATCTGGTTACGGTCGAAAAGGACGGCTTGACCTATGAGTTCGACGTCGGCGCCGACAAAGGTGTCGTGCCGCGTCAGCGCCTGCCCGACTGGATCACCCAGAAGGCCGCCAATGAAAAAGTCTATATCTGGCTCGGGTTTGACGGCCGCATCGAAATCAAGCCGGCCTCGGTTGGCGTGCGCTACCGGTTCCTGGGCTGGGAGAACTTCCTGTTCGACGTCAACTCGCCATTCTGGGGCAAGCCGCTCGACCAAGTCGTGGCGTTGATCCTGTCGGACGAGCGGATCCAGCCGGGCATGTCCAACTTGAGGCTCGCCTTCGACAATATCTGGAACAATGCCGAATGGCAGCACGGGGACGTGTGGATCAAGCTCTTGCAGACCATCGTCATGGCCTTCATGGGCACGCTGCTGGCCTCGTTGGTCGCCTTCCCCCTTTCGTTCATCGCCGCCCGCAACATCACGCCCAACCGCTTCGTCAACTGGACGTTGAAGCGATTCTTCGATTTCACCCGATCGGTGGACATGCTGATCTGGGCGCTGTTTTTCACCCGAGCTTTCGGCCCTGGGCCTCTGGCCGGCATTTCGGCGATCTTTTTCACCGACACCGGCACCTTCGGCAAACTCTTTTCCGAGGCGCTCGAGAACGTCGACGACAAGCAGCGCGAGGGCGTGCGTTCGGTTGGCGCCAATCCGGTGCTCGTTCAGCGCTACGGCATCATCCCGCAGGTTCTGCCGGTCTTTATCAGTCAGACCCTCTATTTCTGGGAATCCAACACCCGCTCGGCCACGATCATCGGCGCCATGGGTGCCGGCGGCATCGGCCTGAAGCTCTGGGAGTCGATGCGGACCAATTCGGATTGGGAAAACGTGTTCTACATGGTGATCTTGATCCTCATTGTCGTCTTCGTGTTCGACAACGTTTCGGGCTTCCTGCGCTCGCGTCTGATCGGCGGCGCCATGCGGACCGGCTGAGCCGGCACCATTATTGCGGCACCGCGATCCGCGCGATCAGGCCGCGATGGTTCGAACCGAAGCTCGACGGCAGGTTTTCAAGGCTTTCGATGGCGCCGCCGCGCACCAGGATATGGTCGATGGGCAGGCCCAGGGCGTCGAGCAGGCCGCTGTCCCCCGGCCAGGTCGCCGGCTCGATCAGGGCGCGCCCGAGACCGGTCGCCGCGAGAAAATCGATGAAGCGCGGCGCCCAGGGGGCGGTGTTGAAGTCGCCGGCGACGATCACCGGATCGGTCAGGGCGGCGATCTGTTCGGCGGCAATGCGGTATTCCGCGGCCTGGGAATTGCCGTATTCAGCCTTGGTCAGGTGTATGCCGGCAAGAGCGATGCGCTGGCCGTCAATGGTGACGCTGGTGGTGTATAGGCGACGCGCGGCGCGTGTGTCGGACATGTAGAATTCGGCACCGGCGAGCCTATGGCGCGACAAGAGCATCGAATCGCAGGACCGGCCGGCGTCGCAGCCGATGCGGTAGGGATAGACCGTTGCCAGCCGGTCCAGCAAGCGGCGCAGCGGCCGCGCTTCCTGGACAAAGACGATGTCCGGGCCGGCCGACAGGATGAAATCGGCGATAGCGTCGCCGTTCTGTGTGTTCTCGGCAAGGATGTTGAAGCTCATCACCGTGACCGTTCTGGCATCGGCAGGCGCCGGAGGCGTGAGCGAGGGTGCCAGCGCCAGCGCGGTGTGGACGGCGACCGCCAACACGATGCCGAAGCCGACAAGCGCCCGCGCGAGGCGGCCGACAAGCAGGAGGACAAGGCCGAGGCCGAAGATGATGGCACAAAGATGCAGCCTCAGGCTGCCGAGAATGACGACAAGGGCGTTGTCCTGCGGAGCGAATGACGCCAGCATCAGCCCGGCCGGTATGAGGAAGACGAGGGTGAGGGCGCCCGCGAACTCGGACAGGAGCTTGCTGTTCATGGGACTTGCGGTTCCGGACAAGGGTTCTGAAATGCCTGGGAAGAAATTTGGCCGCAATTGCGTGTTGAAAGCGGCAGGCGACGGGCGAATGTGGATTTGCTAGAAGGTCATTGGAATGCGCGCTGTGCTGGCGCTCGTGGCGGTATTGACCTGCGGACCGGGAGCGGCGGCCTGCGAAACGATGGGTGACATGCTTGAGGCCAACGTGGTCGGGGTGCCCGACGGCGCCACCCTGATCCTGTCGAGCGGCGAGAAGGTGCGTTTGAGCGGCATCCAGGCTCCAAAGCTCTTTTCCGGCGAAAATGCTAGCATGAACTGGCCGCTGGCCGAAGATGCAAAAGCCGCGCTCGATCGTCTGGCAGCGGGAAGAAGCATTGCGCTCGGCGCAGGCACGGCCGCGCGCGACCGCCACGGGCGGCTGATCGGGCAGGCCTATCTCGACGACGGCACCTGGCTGCAGCAGGCGATGGTCGCCGCCGGCATGGCGCGGGCCTATTCGTTCGCCGACAATCGCCTTTGCGCCGGAGCGCTTCTCAGGGCGGAAGCGGCGGCACGGGCCGAAAAACGCGGACTCTGGGCCTATCCGTTCTATGCCATCCGCGATGCCGCCCGGCCGGCGGACATTCTTGGTCGCGCCGGCTATTATGAGCTGGTCGAGGGGCGCGTGCTGCTGGCAGACCGTGTCGGCGCATCGGTCTATCTCAATTTCGGGCGTTACTGGAAGGAAGACACGACGGTGACCATCGACAAGGCGGCGCTGAAGCTGTTCGCGGCGGCCGGTTTCGATCCCATGACGCTCGAAGGCGCGCTCATACGCGTGCGCGGCTGGATCGAGGCGAATGACGGGCCGCGGATCGCCGTCACCCATCCCGAACAGATCGAGGTTCTGGCCCAGCCATGATCGTTAAGCCGCGCCTGCTCTTGCCGAGACTTCTGGCCGTGGCGATCGTCACCGGCCTTGCCGCCTGTTCGAGCCTGCTTTCGGGCTCCGACATTGCGGTGAATCGCACCGGCGAGACCAACGCCGCGCCGGCGGTGCCGGCCGGCACCGACCCAGACGACGTCGTGGTCGGGCGCCGCGAGCATCCGCGCATCCTCGTCGCCTATGGCGGGGTCTACCAGGACGAAGCGGCGGAAATCATGCTGGCCCGCATCACCGGCAAGCTGCTGGCGGCGGCGGACCAGCCGAACACGCCCTATACCGTCACCATTCTCGATACGGCGGACGTCAACGCCTTCGCCCTGCCCGGCGGCTTCATCTACGTGACGCGCGGCCTTTTGGCCCTCGCCAATGACGAAAGCGAGATCGCCGCCGTCGTCGCGCACGAAATCGCCCATGTGACGCTCAAGCATGCGCGGGCGCGCTCCAGCCGAGCCCGCACCAGCGAAATCGTCGACCGGGTGATCACCGGCGTTCTCGGCGGCGACCTCGAGACCGACCAGTCGGCGGCGCGCTCGCGCCTGTCGCTGGCCGCGTTCAGCCAGGCCCAGGAGATTTCCGCCGACAAGGAGGGCGTGCGCGTTGCCGCCCGGGCCGGCTACGATCCGAACGCGGCCGCCCGCTTCCTGTCGTCGATGGGACGGTTCGCCGCCATGGCCGCCGCCGCCGAAAGCCAGGGTGACGACTTTCTCGCCAGTCACCCATCGACGCCGGACCGCATCGAAAAGGTGCTGAACGAGGCGATGGCCTTCGCGCCGCTGGTCGCCGCGGCGCGGACCGATCGCGGCGGCTATTTCAAGGCCATCGACGGGCTGGCCTTCGGCGACAGTCCCAACCAGGGCGCCGTTGTCGGCCAGCAGTTCATCCACCCGGCGCTCGGCTTCACCTTCACCGTACCCAAGGGCTACAGCCTGCAGAACTCCCTCGCGGCGGTGGTGGGCCTCGCGGGCGACGGCGAGGCGGTCAGGTTCGACAGCGCCGAGGTGCCCGAATCCATGGCGCTGCCCGACTATCTCAAATCGGGCTGGATCGCCGGGCTCGACGCGGCGAGCGTCCGCTCGGAAAACCATAACGGCGTCGACATGGCCTCAGGCACTGCCTTTGCCGGCCAGTGGCATTTCCGCGTCACCGCCCTCAGGTTCAAGGGCGACGTCTACCGCTACATATTCGCCTCGCGCACCGGCGACGACGCCTTCGCCAAGAGGGCCGAGCAGGTGGTGGCAAGCTTCCGCGAAGCGCAGGCCGAGGACACGCGCAAGATCAGGCGGACCGTGGTGCGCATCGCAACCGCAAGGCCTGGCGACACGACACGCAGCCTTTCCGACCGCATGACGGGCGTCGCCAACGGGAGCGAGCTTTTCCTCGTACTCAATTCGCTGTTCGACAACGACCCGATCGCGCCGGGCGAGAATTACAAGATCATTGCCGTGGAATAGCGAGGGGCCGGTCACGCCGCTCACTCCGCATCCGGCGCTCACGAAAATGGCCGGCGAAACGCCGGCCTTTTCGCTCCGTCGACAAATGAACCCGTGCCTTACGCCGCGGCTTCCTCGTCGTCTTCCTCGCTCTCGACCGCTTCGGTCTTGGCGCCGCGGCGCGGGCTCTTGGCAAGGTTCTTTTCGATCAGCTGCACGGCCTCGGTCAGGGTCAGCCTGTTGACCGCGGCGATCTCGCGCGACATGCGGTCCATGGCCTGCTCGAACAGCTGACGTTCGGAATAGGACTGCTCGGGCTGGTCGTCGGAGCGGTAGAGGTCGCGCACGACTTCGGAGATGGCGTTGAGGTCGCCCGAATTGATCTTGGCTTCATATTCCTGGGCGCGGCGCGACCACATGGTGCGCTTGATGCGCGCCCTGCCGGTAACCGTGTCGAGGGCCTTGCTTACCTGATCGTCCTCGGCCAGCTTGCGCATGCCGACGGACTTGATCTTGGCGACGGGAACGCGAAGCGTCAGCTTGTCCTGTTCGAAATTGATCACGAACAGTTCGAGCGTCAGGCCGGCAACTTCCTGATCCTCGATGGAAACGATCTGTCCGACGCCGTGGGCCGGATAAACAATGTACTCGCCTGTCTTGAAACCGACACGTTGCTGCGGTTTTTTCGTTGCCATATTGGCTTTACTCCTGTTGACGCCGCGACGGCCGTCTCGGCGGCCGTCCTACTTCGCCGCCGCGCCCATTGCGGGACGCCGCGGCAGTCAAACCTCCCCTGTGCCGGACGGTATGGGGCCGGCCTAGGCTTCTCTTGGTCTTTTGGCGATTGAACCGCGTGCCGTTCTGGCACTCCAGTTTCACAAGGGTGGCTGACGAATATCCGAAGACATTAGCACGAAATTTCGCAAGAATCAAAACTTGCGACTCAAAGTGTTAACCACCGCCGGTGTCAACCTGCGGCCTTGTCAACCTGATTTGCCGTCGCATCGACCGCGCGGCCACCGGCACCGGGCAAAAGCTCAGTCGCCTTCGCCGGGTTCCTCGGAAAAATACTTTTCGAGCTTACCGGTCTCGCCGTCGAATTTCTCGGCATCGGCTGGCGCATCGCGCTTCTCGGTGATGTTGGGCCAGATGGCGGCGTATTTGGCATTGAGCACGAGCCAGGATTCAAGCCCGCTTTCGGTGTCCGGCTTGATCGCCTCGGCCGGGCACTCGGGTTCGCACACGCCGCAGTCGATGCACTCGTCGGGATGGATGACGAGCATGTTCTCGCCTTCGTAGAAACAGTCGACCGGACAGACCTCGACGCAGTCCATATATTTGCATTTGATGCAATTGTCGGTGACGATATAGGTCATTGGCGGCGGGATCCCTGATTTGCGCGTGTGCGGGGGGCCGGTGAGGTCGATGTCGGGCATGTACCGCCCGCGCATCCGGTTGAGGTTGCTAAACGCTTTTCGGCCGGGTTGCAAGCGAGGGGAAAGCAAGCCCAGACCGCCTCGGCGCCGCAGGCTAGAAAACCATTCCAGCCGGGCCGACAGCCTGCCGGAAAGGCGGGCGCGGCTGCGGTTCAGAGCCGTCGGCGCGCCACTTCGCGGCTGCCGCGCGGGCGGGTGCCGGGGACGGGTTCGCCAAGGGTTTCCGGCTTCGGCGGCGGTTCGGGCGACAGGTCTTCGTAGAGCGCCCGCGCCTCGCTGGCCGGTCCGCGCCGCACGCCTGGATCGAGGACGCGCAGCACGCGGATGCGCTGGTTGAGGGCGAAGGTCAGCACCGTGCCGGGGCCGACGCGGCAATCGGGACTGGTGACGCGCGCCTTGTCGACGCGCACGGCGCCGGTGGCGATGAATTTCTGCGCCAGCGTCCGCGACTTGAGAATGCGGGCGAACCACAGCCACTTGTCGAGTCGCTGCCGGGCGCCGGTCTCGTTCATGCAGCCTTCGGCCCGCATGCCATCACTTTTTCTGGCGCTCCTTGAGCACGGCCAGGGCGGCGAAGGGCGAATCCGGATCGATCGGCCGCTCCTCGCGTGGCGGACGCTCGCGGCTGCCCTCGGGACGGCGCGGCGTGTCGGCACGCTTGTCGGCATGCTGTTCGGGCTTGGGCCGGCGTCCGCCTTCGCGCCTGTCGGCGCCGTTGCGCCCGTCCGTGGCGCGTGACTCGTCCTTGCGCTCGCCGCGCGGCGGACCGCGCCGTTCGGCGCGCGGCGGCCGGCTCTGCTGCTGGTCGCCCGGCCTGTCCGGCTCGGCGCCGTGGCCGCGCTGCGGGCGGCGGTCGCCTTTGTGCCGGTCGCCGGAGCGGCCGCCGGGAAACCAGATTTCGTCGAAGCGCGGTTCGGCGGGCAGGGTGCCGGCGGATTCGCCTTCCGTTTCGGCGGCAATGGCGCCATCCGCGGCCGGAGCGGTTGCCACCGCCGCAGCGATCGCGGTCTCGTCGGCACCATCGAGCGTTGCGAGATCGGCCTGATCGGCTTGCGCGTCGGTCTTTTCCTCGGACGGTTCGGCAGCGGCGGCGCCGACCTCTTCCGGCGCTGCGCCATCGAGCGCCATCAGCCCGGCCTGATCGGCCTCGGCTTCGGTCAGTTCCGGGCCGGGTTCGGCAGGCTCCGGCGGCAGGGCCACGCGCTGCAGGCGATAGCCGAGCGATTTGAGGATCGAGGCGAAGTCCTCGCCGGCGCAGCCCAGAAGCGAGGTCATCTCGACCGTGACGCGGAAGCCGTTGCCGGGCGCGGCTCCGGGCGGCACTTCGCCCTGCGCGGTCTCCGGATTGAGCGCGATCAGCGGCCGGATGAGGTCGGCCAGCCGTTCGAGAATGTCGACGCGCACGGCGCGCTTGCCCGCGAGTTTGAACCCGGCGATTTCGTAGAGGCGCGGCGCCACTTCCGGGTCGGTCTCGAAACTGGTGCGGCCGGAAAGGATGATCGGCGGCAGTTCGGAAACGCCGGGTTGGCGCACGCCGCCATTCTTCAAGGCATGAAGGATCAAGGCCAGTTCGCGCGGCGCCGGCTTCAGCGACATCGGCACGTAGATATGATAGGCGCCGAACTTGATGCCGAGCTTGCGCATCTTGCCGCGCACGTCCTGGTCGAGGCCCTTGACGTCGCCCGCCACCACCTGCCGGGGCAGGATGCCGAGATGCTCGGCGAGCTGGAAGGCGATGCCGCGGGCGGTGCCCTCGAGGTCGGACGGGTTCTTGAGCGTGGCGATCTGGTCGAGCTGGGTATTGATCAGGTGCCGGAGCCACAGGCCGAGCCGTTCCTGCACGCGCTCGAGCTCGGCGCCGGTCAGGCTCTCATCGGCGAGCACCAGAACGCGCGGGCTCAGGATGTCGTCGCCTTCGACGATCTCGGCGACGACCTCGCCCTTCCAGCGCAAATAGCCGTCGGTCGAGAGAATGATCTCTTCGTTCGGCGCATTGGCCAGCCTTGCGGCGCGGTTGCGGATTTCCGGCGCGACGGCACTGGCCGCGGCGGCGCGCAGTCCCTTGGCGTCGACCTCGCCCTCGGTGCGCGCGAGCGTGAAGCGGAAGCCCTCGATTGTGCCGATCAAGTGCCCTTCGACAGAGATCTCGCCCCTGTCAGTGATCTCAGGTGATACCATTCGTCTGTCTCGTAAGTGCCTGATGAGGACGGATGTGCGCCGATCCACGAAGCGTTGCGTCAGTTTCTCGTGCAACGCATCCGAAAGCCGGTCCTCGATCGAGCGTGTCCTCTCGCGCCAAAGCACCGGATCTTCGAGCCAAGCCCGCCGATTGGCCACGAATGTCCAGGTTCTTGTCTGCCTTATCCTATGCGATAGCGTATCGATGTCGCCTTCGGTATTGTCGCAGAACCGCACCTGCTCGGCAATCCAGTCGGTGTCGAGTTTGCCCCGCTGCGACAGTTCCCTGAAAATGCGCGACACCAGATGGGTGTGCTGGGCCGGCGAGATGTCGCGATAGTCCGGAATCTGGCAGCATTCCCACATCAGCCGCACCCGCTCGGCGCTATCGGCGAACGCGCTCAGTTCGCTTTGCGCCAGCGCCTCGAGGGTGCGCTGGTCGATGGCGGTCGGGGCGCGGGTGAGGCCGGGCCGGTCGGGCACGCGGTCGAGCGAGCCGCGCAAGTCCTTAAGCGAGTCGAAATCGAGGTCCGGGTTGCGCCATTGCAGCATCTTGACCGGCTCGAAATCGTGGCCCTCGATGCGCTCGATCAGTTCCGCGTCGAAGGCGTCGGCAAGGCCGGTCGTGCCGAAGGTGCCGTTGGTGGTGTGGCGACCGGCGCGACCGGCGATCTGGCCGAACTCGGCCGGGGTCAGCGGCCGCGTCTGGTAGCCGTCGAACTTGGTTTCCGAGGCGAAGGCGACATGGTTGAGCCCGAGATTGAGCCCCATGCCAATGGCGTCGGTGGCGACGAGAAAATCGACATCGCCGTTTTCGAACAGGTCGACCTGGGCGTTGCGGGTGCGCGGGGAGAGCGCTCCCATGACGACGGCGGCGCCGCCGCGCTCGCGCCGGAGCAGTTCGGCGATGGCATAGACCTCGGCGGCCGAGAAGGCGACGATGGCGGTGCGGGCCGGCTGGCGGGTGATCTTTTTCGAGCTGGCCCAGGTCAGGGTCGAAAGGCGCGGCCGGTGGACGATCTCGACGCCGGGCAACAGCTTTCTGACGATCGGCACCATGGTCGCGGCACCGAGGAGCAGCGTCTCCATGCGGCCACGGGCCGAAAGAAGACGGTCGGTGAAGACGTGCCCGCGATCGAAATCCACGGCGGTCTGGATTTCGTCGATGGCGAGGCAATCCACGGCGAAGTCGAGCGGCATGGCCTCGACCGTCGCCACCCAGTAGCGGGGCCTCGGGGGCACCAGCCTTTCCTCGCCGGTGACGAGCGCCACCTTGTCGGCGCCGACCTGTGCCGCCATGCGCTGGTAGACCTCGCGGGCAAGCAGCCTCAATGGCAGGCCGATCATCCCGCTGGGATGGGCCAGAATGCGCTCGATGGCGAAATGGGTCTTGCCGGTATTTGTCGGGCCGAGTACGGCCCTGAGGCTACCGGTCTGGCCATCAAACATACTCGTCACGGAAGAAGCACCAGGGAATAAAACTCTGTCTCATCATGGCACGCCGAAAGGGATTCGACCAAGCCTGGCTTAACAATAGAAACAAAACCGGAACAAAACCGGCCCGAATCGGCTGCGACTCGAAAATGCCGGTTTGTTCTCCGCTTGCTGTTGGGGCCATGTCGCTCGAATCACACAAAGAAACCGGTCGCTGACCCTATTGCGACAAAGCAAGGCACAAAATGCGTTCACCAAGCTTGCCATCGGCTTAACCGGTTCGGAATCGGGGGGGTTGTTAGCGGAAGGTAAAGCCATCGGACGACAAGAAATTTCGCTGCTTAGGGAGGAATCGCCCGGATTCAGGGCGGGAAAAACGGCAGAATTAGCGAAATAAACCTTGCCGCCCCAAAACGGCACAAGGGTCCGGAGCGCTCCGCGGGCGCGGGTGCCGGGTGCTTTTTCCGGTAAACGCATCGGCAGCCCGGCCGGTCGTCGCGGGTGGGTGCCAGAACGGGACGTCGGGGAAGGTGGGCGGATCGGACCATGCTCCGGATCGCGGTGCTTGCGGCGTCAAGCCAAAGCCGGCACCACGGCATGCGCCCTGCCAGGCGAATGCAGGGCGGCGCGGGTCCTTGTCGCGGAGGCCGTCGGTCCGGCTATTTGAGCTTGGTCATGACCATGGAGAGATCGCCGGCGGCGGTGGCCATGAGCACGCGATAGGGGATGAAATAGCCGGATGTGCCCAGCGGCGCGTACCAGACGAGGATCTTGTCCGACTGTGCCAGGTAGTCGGTGATCTCGGAATTCTCGTAATGGCCGGAAATCGGGATATACCTGACCCGGCACAGAACCACCGGACCCTGGTAGCCGGTGCGGGCCGAGGTGGCCATCTGTTCGGCGCCGAAGCTCATGGCGAGGTCGTAGCGTTCCATGCCGGTAAAGATGTGGAGCCGCCTGTTGCACAGGTCCGGCGACAGGGCGCTGCCCTTGAGGATGAACGAGGCGATGGGGTCGGTCACCCCGCTCAGATGCTTGCGCTCGAGCGCGACGCGGCCGTAGTCGGACTGCATCGGCGGGCTGACCTTGAAGGCGGTGGCGTTGCCGCTGGTGTAGGAGACATCGACGGCGAACTGCTCGCCGCGCGCCCGCGTCGTCAGCGAGAAGTCGCGGGCGGTGAGGCCGGATGCCGCCGAGCGGCCGGCCGAATCGGCGCTCGCCGTGCCGCTCGCCACCAGCGTGCCGACGCCCGCGACGTTGGCACCGACATCGACCTCGTAGCTGGAACCGTCGTCGGCGAAATGCACGTCGAGACTGGCGACGTTGATGCCGGCCAGGGAGATGACGAATTCAGCCCTCGAATCGACTTCGGCGGCATCGGCGCCGAAGGTCAGGATCAAGCAGAGAACGAGAAAGACGCCCCGCCGCCAGAACGGCTTGTCGAGGACGCCGCCCGGCCGGGCAAATCCGAATTCGGCCGGACCATTAAAAGCGCGTTCGACCAATTGAGAACTCCACACACACGCAACATGACAAACAGAGTATTTCCGCACATGCCTAAAAAAAGGTGAAGCCAGTGCGGCCGAATGGGCCGAATGCGCCCGAAAGCCGACACGCCGCTTGACGGGGCTGAAGGGTTTGACTATCTAGACGCGACTTTTTCTCAGGCTCAGGTTCGGCTGCCGGGGCGGACTTCGACCGCACGGCGCCGTTTGGCGTTACAGGAACCCTCAAAATGTCCATGCGTTGCGAACTGACCGGCAAGGGCGTGATGACCGGCAACAAGGTCAGCCACGCGATGAACCACACCCGCCGGCGCTTTCTGCCCAATCTGTGCCGGGTGACCCTCATTTCCGACGCGCTGGCGCGTTCGGTCAAGTTGAGGATCGCGGCGAGCACGCTGCGCACGATCGAGGCCAATGGCGGACTCGACAGCTTCCTTTTGACCGCCAACGTGCGCAAGCTGTCCGATCGCGCCCTGGCACTCAGGCAAGAGGTCAAAGCCGCGATGGCCTCGTAAGGCGACGCGCCTTATGGCATAAGGTTTCGATGCGGCGCCCATGCGGCGCCGTTTCGCTTTTTTGCGGCCGACAAGCGCCCCGATGATCCGTTCGGCAAGCGCAACCCGGCCGGTTTTCAGCCCGCCCCGGTCACCCGCCGGCCAGCGGATAAAGGAAAGTAGGCGCCCATGCGCATGCGCTTCTCTCTGGCGGTTCTCGCCATGATCGCCGTCGTGGCGACCTCCAACTATCTCGTGCAGTTTCCGGTTCAAGGCACCGTCGGAGGCGTCGAACTCGGCAATATCCTCACTTGGGGCGCCTTCACCTATCCGGTGGCCTTCCTCGTGACCGACCTGACCAATCGCCATTTCGGACCGGCGACGGCGCGGCGGGTGGTGCTGTTCGGCTTCGTGCTCGCCGTTCTGTGGTCGGTGTTCCTCGCGACCCCGCGGATCGCCATCGCCTCGGGCGCTGCCTTCCTTGTCGCCCAATGGCTCGACGTGACGATCTTCGATCGGCTGCGCGCCAATCCGCGCTGGTGGCGGGCGCCGCTCGTGTCTTCGCTCTTCGGCTCGGTCGTCGACTCGATCCTGTTCTGGGGCGTGGCGTTCTCGGCGAGCTTCGCCTTCGTCGATGCGGTGTTCGGCACGGCGGACGGCTCGCTCGGCTTTGCGATCCCGTTCTGGGGCGTCGGACCGGACGTGCCGCTCTGGGTGTCGCTGGCGCTCGGCGATTTCGCCATCAAGCTTCTGATCGCGGCGGTGCTGCTCGTGCCCTACGGGGCGTTGCGGCGGCTGATATCCGACCGTGCCTTGCGTCCGGTCAAGGCCTGACCATTCCCATCACTGTGCGGAACAGGGTGCCGTCGTTTCCACGACGGCGCCGAAGTCCTTGCGGGCAACAGCAGCATCGACAAAGGCGATGCGCTCGGGGTCGAGCTCGGGCAGTACCTTGCTGACATCCCAGTCCTCGGGGGTGCCTTCGCCTGCCTCGGCGAGGAAACGTCTGAGATAGTATTCGATGTCGGGATTGAACGAGACGATTGTATCGATTTGCCGCGCCATGAAGAGCACTTCGATCGGATACGCGAATCCGGTTTGCGCATTGGTGAGCATTTCGGAAACGAGGGTATTAAAGCGACGACCGGCATCTGTGCCCGATGGCTTGGGTAGTGCGCCGCAGAACCGAAATCCCTCAACTTCGAAACGGGTGCGTTCCATCAGTAGAAGGAGTCCGGATACTGCATATTTGCAGAATCCGACGCCCGCGTTGTTCGTGTCGGCCACATAGCGTTTCCAGGCATTGTAGCGTGTATCGACTTCGCCGGTTTGTCTGAAGGATGGATAACGGAAGTTGTAGACTTCGAAATCCTTGTCGAGATGAACCAGGCAATCCACGACAGATCCTTGGCTCGGTGGCATGTCGACGAATTTGAGCGAAAGCTCTTGAGGCGTGAGCTCGCTCAAATCGGGATGTGGATGGGACTCGAAGGACCAGCTGAGTTCTTGCGCAAGAGCCTGCCCGACAAGGCTGGATAGCCATAGTAACATCGTCGCCAAAGCAAGAGCGCTTTTGCTTATGCGCGTGTTTAACGAGAGCTTATTCACGGTGATTCAGCTCCGCTTAGTCTTGCCCCATCGAAAGCTAGCAGGCCATAGATATGAACGAAACGGAAAACGATCCGCAGCAATGCCGAATTCTGCGAGAAATCGAGCGTGAGATTCTCCGGCAGATCGATAGCAAGAAAACGGAGCGCCAGAATCTTGAATCTGATCGCGACAAGGTGCGAGCCGATATCCTTCGCATGAATGCGAGACTTCAAGAGTTTGAGCGCGCCGCGGCTGCAGCAGCATTTGCGTCTGTCATGCGTGGTGATGGCGGTGCCGCCATTGGAGCGCTCGCCACAGAGCTTGGTATCAAAATTGACAGAACCAGGGATCAGATTAGGTAGCGGCAGCGCGAGCACGACGAAATCATGGCGCGCCTAGACGATCTTCTCGATCAGCAGAGCCGGCTTGAACAAAGCCTGGCCGACAATGCAGGCCGAATGCGCGATCTCAATTGCGTCGCATAGGGGCATCACTCCGGCAGCCCGAACTCCAGCAGCAGCGTGCGTTCCCACTCGTTGTAATTGTTGTCCGAGACGATGACAAAACGCGTCTCGCCATTGGGCGCGGCATGGACGGTGATGCCTTCCATGTTGTCGATGGCGCCGCCGGAGGCGGTGAGCACCACGTCGCCGCTGATGGCGGCGCCCGGTCGCACCTCGTTGGCGGCAATGCGCCTCACCTGCATGACGAAGCCGAAAATGCCGGTGCCGCGTTCCAGAAGCAGCATGTCGCCGTTCGGCAGGAAGGCGCAATCGGTCGGGTTGAGTCCGGGCGTCCTGACGATCGAGAATTCGCCGCGGTCGCGACTGCCGCGCATATAGGCGGCGAGATTGCCCTCCGCGGTCTCGTCGCCCTCGGTGATCAGCATGGTCGAACCGGCGACCGGCGAGGCGTCGGAGGCGATGCACACCGCCTCGAGCGAGTCGTTCGTCCGCAGATGCGACAGCCAATCGGGGATGTCGACCTCGCGCGCGGCACCGCCGGGGCGGCCGTCGACAATGTCGAAATCGGCGACGCGCGTCAGATTCTCGAAACCGACTCGGACGGCGGCGATTTCGCCATCGCGGGTGATCGGGGTGATCGCCTCGGCGTCGCGGGCATAGGCGCGTGGCAGGGCGTTGCCTTGCGAATTGCGAATGGCCTCGACGGTGACGCCGACCAGTTCGCGCATGACGCCGGCCTCGTCGTAGATGAGCTGGCCGGAAATGAACCAGCCCTTGTCGGACACCATAGCCAGCCTCTGCTCGCGGTCGGTGAAGGCGAGGCCCGACAAGCCGCCGAACGAGGTGGCGTCCGACTTCAGTTCCATCCCGCCGCGCCAGACGGTGCCGTCGACCGCCTCGCCGATGGCGGCGTCCTTGAACGTCGCGATCGGAACGGCCATCACGGTGATTTCCTCGGCTCCGGCGCCCGCTGCAAGGACGAACACGATAACGGCGGCAAGCGGGGAACGGAGCATCACGGGCGCTTCTTGCGGGGTCCCGACGGCGGTTCTTCATCGAACAGCTCGGCGAGCTTGTCGGTGATGGCGCCGCCGAGCTCCTCGGCGTCGAGCAGGGTCACGGCCCGCCGGTAGTAGCGGGTGACGTCGTGGCCGATGCCGATGGCGATCAATTGGATGGGCGAACGCAATTCGATATCCTCGATGACCTCGCGTAAGTGCGCTTCGAGATAATTGCCGGGATTGACGCTCTGGGTCGAGTCGTCCACCGGGGCTCCATCGGAAATCACCATGAGGATGCGGCGGTTTTCGGGCCGGACCATCAAACGTTTGTGCGCCCATTGCAGGGCCTCGCCGTCGATATTCTCCTTGAGCAGTCCCTCGCGCATCATCAGCCCGAGATTGCGGCGGGCATGGCGCCAGGGTTCGTCGGCGCTCTTGTAGACGATGTGGCGGATATCGTTGACGCGGCCGGGATTGGGCGGGCGGCCGGCCTCGAGCCAGGCCTCGCGCGACTTGCCGCCCTTCCAGGCCTTGGTGGTGAAACCGAGAATCTCGACCTTGACGCCGCAGCGTTCGAGCGTTCGGGCGAGAATGTCGCCGCAGATCGCCGCGATGGTGATCGGGCGCCCGCGCATCGAGCCGGAATTGTCGATCAGAAGCGAAACGATCGTGTCGCGGAAATCCATGTCGTTCTCGACCTTGAACGACAGCGGCTGCAGGGGATCGGTGACGACGCGCGTGAGGCGCGCCGTATCGAGCAGGCCCTCGTCGAGATCGAAGGTCCAGCTGCGGTTCTGCTGCGCCATCAGCCGGCGCTGCAGCTTGTTGGCGAGGCGGGCGACGGCGCCGGCGAGGCTTTCGAGCTGGCGGTCGAGCAATTGCCTCAGTTGTTCGAGTTCCTCGGGCGGGCACAATTGGCTGGCTTCCACCACCTCGTCGAAAGCGGTCGAGAAGACCTTGTAGGTCGCCGCATTGGCAATGCGGCCGTCGTCCTTGCCGGGCGGCGGCGGTGCCGGGGTTTCCTCGCCGGCCTCGGAATCGCGCTCCTCTTCGGCTTCCCGGTAATCGGTCTCGGCGCCCTCGGTCTCGCCGTCCTCCTCGGCCGTGCCCTCGGCCATGTCCTGTTCGGCATCGACGTCCTCGGATTGGCCCTGGCCCTGCTCGGGCTCGGAGGACTGGTCGCTTTCGCCGTCCTTTTGGTCGTCGCCCTGGTCGTCGTCGTCTTTGTCGAATTCGCCGAGTTCGGCGTCGGACAGGAGTTCGAGGTCGTTGAGCAATTGCCGCGCGGCCCGGGAGAAGGCCTCCTGATCGGCGACGGCACTGCCGAGGGCGTCAAGGCTCCTCGTGCAGCGGGTCTCGATCTCGCCGCGCCACAGGTCAACCAGGCCCTGGCCGGATTCGGGCACGTCGATGCCGCCGAGCCTTTGGCGCAGCATGACGCCGAGCGCTTCGGCGAGCGGCGCGTCGTCCTTGTCGGTGACGTGGCCGAGATTGGCGCGAAATAGGCGGTCGTCGAGCGCCTGGGCAAGGTTGTCGCGCATGCCGGGCAGGCGCCGGCATCCCAGGGCTTCGACGCGAGCCTGTTCGAGTGCGTCGAAAGCGGCGCGGGCCTGCGGATCGGCCGGGGCGCGGCGGCGGTGGGTTTGCTCGTCATGGGCGGCGAGCCGCATGGCCATGGCGTCGGCCTGGCCGCGGGCGATGGCAATGTCGCGCAGGGTCGGCAGACGCGGCAGGTTGGCAATGCGGGCCTTGTCCCTGGTCAGGATCGGCCGGTCGGAGGTGAAGGCCACCTCGATATCGGTCTTGCCGGCAATGGCGCGCAGGGTCGCTCCGACCGCGCTCTTGAAGGGGGCGGCGGCATCGGGCTTGTTCGACTTCGGGCGCGGCGGTTGCGGCATCGGCATTGGTTCTATGTGATTGGGAAGAGGACGGCCCCCTCACCCGCCGCCTTGCGGCGACCCCTCCCCCAAGCGAGAGGGTTGTTTGTGGCACGGTATCGCCCAAATCTCACCTCTCCCTTGGGGGAGGGGTCGGACCAAAAGTCCGGGTGAGAGGGCCTTTCGATCATTTATGCGCTGATCGCCAGATTGGCGGCGCTCTCGGGAAGGTCGGCGCCGAAGACGCGCTGATAGAACTCGGCAACGACCGGGCGTTCCAGCTCGTCGCATTTATTGAGGAAGGTCAGCCGGAAGGCGAAGCCGAGATCGCCGCCGAATATCTCGGCGTTTTCGGCCCAGGTGATCACGGTGCGCGGGCTCATCACCGTCGACAGATCGCCGTTGATGAAGGCCGAGCGCGTCATGTCGGCGAGCCGGACCATGTTGGAAACGGTGACGCGCCCTTCCGCGGTCGCATCATAGGATTTGGCCTTGGCCAAAACGATGCCGGCTTCCTTGTCATGCGGCAGGTAGTTGAGCGTCGCAACGATCGACCAGCGGTCCATCTGGCCCTGGTTGATCTGCTGGGTGCCGTGATAGAGCCCCGAAGTGTCGCCGAGGCCGATGGTGTTGGTGGTCGAGAACAGGCGGAACGAGGGATGCGGCGTAATCACCCGGTTCTGGTCGAGAAGCGTCAACCGCCCGGACTGTTCGAGCACGCGCTGGATGACGAACATCACGTCCGGCCTTCCGGCATCGTATTCGTCGAAAACGAGCGCGATGTTGTTCTGCACCGCCCAGGGCAGGATGCCGTCGCGGAATTCGGTGATCTGCTTGCCGTCCTTCAGGACGATGGCGTCCTTGCCGACCAGATCGATTCGGCTGACATGGCTGTCGAGATTGACGCGGACGAGTGGCCAGTTGAGGCGGGCGGCGACCTGCTCGATATGGGTCGACTTGCCGGTGCCGTGATAGCCCTGGATCATGACGCGGCGGTTGAAATGGAAACCGGCGAGGATCGCGAGGGTGGTGTTGTGGTCGAACAGATAGTCCGGATCGAACGGCGGCACGTGCGGATCGTGTTCGGCATAGCCCCTGACGGTCATGTCGGCATCGATCCCGAATGTCTTGCGGACGTCGTAGTCCTTGTCGGGCAGGTTGGTGTATTCGGTCATTGCAGTCCCAGTCGGGCACGGATTCAGGGAGTTTTTCTCAACGAGGCGGGTCTATAGCAGCTTCCATGCGGCTGGCCTAGATGTGTGGGCGCTCCGGTGCGATGACAATGGCGAATGGCCGCCATCGGCGGCGGTGAAGTCCCGAAGCCGGCCTGTTCGGCTAGACCAGACCCTTCTGCTTCAGATGCGTATAGGCCATGATCACCGCCCGCAGACGGTCCTCGGAGGCCTTGGAGCCGCCATTGGCGTCGGGGTGGTGGGTCTTGACCAGGTCCTTGTAGGCCTTCTTGATCTCGGAAGTCGGGCGCATGCCGTCGAGACCCAGCGTCTCGAGGGCGCGGCGGTCGGGCTCGGCGAGGCTGCGCTGCGGCTTGCTCGGCTCGGCGCCGGCCGTCCCCTTGCGTCGAGCGAGGCGGGCGAACAGGTTGAGCGGATCGTGGATCTTCTTGCCGGAATAGTCGTGGCGCCTGTCGCCGGAGCGCGGCCTGGCGCCGGGTTGCCTTGCCGACAGGGTTTCCCAGGTCGGACGCTCGCCGGTGGCCGCCGCCTTGCGCGACATTTCGTCGATCTTGTCGGTGCCGGCGCCTTCGAAGAAATCGAAGGTCTGGTTGTAGAGCCTGACATGCTCGATGCAGAAATGGTGAAATTCGCCGGCCGCCCGCCAGCCCTTGGGGGCCTTGTACGGACCGGGCCGGTCGCAGCCCTCCCATTCGCACGGCGCGAGTTCGTGCGCCGGCTTGGCGGCGTGGCGCGGCTTGATGCGGATCGTGTCAAAGAACTTGGAATCGAGCTTCATCGGTCTTAACTGAACACCACCGTAAAATCCCAGCCGGAGAGCCGACCGCATGAGCGTCAGCCAGACCATCACCGACAAACTCGCCGTCCGCTTCGAGCCGTCGCTGCTCGAAGTGATCGATGAAAGCGGCCGCCATGCCCATCACAAGCCTCATCCGGGCAGCGCCGGATGGCGCGAAGGCGGCGAAACGCACTTCCGTATCAGAATCGCGACCCGCCATTTTGACGGCTTGAGCCGTCTGGCACAACACCGGCTGGTCATGGAAACGCTCGACGACGAGATCAGGGCGGGCGTGCACGCGCTCGCCATCGAAGTCGTGAAGCCATAGCACAGGCGTGTCGCTACGCCTATCTCCGCTTGCGCGCCATCCGGCCATATGTCGCGTTGCGGCAGGTCAAGACCATTCCCATGTCTACAAGCGTTTCATGTTTTGATGGACTCGGGCGCTTCTTTCACCTCTCCCTTTGGGGGAGAGGTCGACGCGAAGCGGCGGGTGAGGGGCCTTGCTACAAACGCTGAGCCTAGGCCCCCTCACCCGGACCTTCGCTTTGCTGCGGTCCGACCTCTCCCCCAAGGGAGAGGTGAAAGGTGCCAAGCGTGCCGTTTCCGTCAAGACGTGAAAGCGTCTAGGGAGTCGCCGGCTTGAGCGGGCTGACCCTCAGCTGGGTCAGACGGTTGCGCTGTTTCCGAAGGACCCGGAAGCGGCAGCCGTGAAAGGTGAACTGCTGGCCCTCGTTGGGGATCGACTTCGATTCGTGGATGACCAGGCCGGCAATGGTCGTGGCTTCCTCGTCGGGCAGGTGCCAGTTCAGCGAACGGTTGACGTCGCGGATCGGCACGTTGCCGTCGATCAGGTAGGAGCCGTCGGCCTGCTTGATGATGCCCTCGATCACCACGTCGTGCTCGTCGGCGATGTCGCCGACGATTTCCTCGAGAACGTCCTCGAGGGTGATCAGCCCCTGCACCTCGCCATATTCGTCGATCACCAGGGCGAAATGGGTGTTGCCCTTCAAAAAGGCGGTGAGTTGGGACGACAGGGGCGTGGTGTCCGGCACGAACCAGGGCTTGGTCGCCAGCTTGTGCATGTTGACGCGGCTCATGTCGCCCTGGGCGCGAATGAGGGCGCGCAGCACGTCCTTGGCGTGGACGATGCCGATGATGTCGTCGCGTTCGCCGCGATAGAGCGGCAGGCGGGTATAGGGGCTTTCGAGCACGGCCTTGATGAGATCCTCGACGGGCAGGTCGGCGTTTATGGTGACCATGCGGGTGCGATGCACCATGACGTCGGAGACTTCGAGCTCGCCGAAACGGAAAACGTTCTGGATATAAATGGCCTGACCGGCCTTGAACTTGCCGTGCTCGGCCGAGACTTCGATCAGCCCCTCGATCTCGTGGTCGGTCAGAATATCGACATGGCTGGCTTCGGCGACGCCCAGGGCCCTGAGGATGCCGCTCGCCGCGGCGCTCAACAGCCAGGTCAGGGGAAAAAGCAGCACGTAGGAGACCTGCAGCGGATAGGCGATGAACAGCGAGACCGGCTCGGGCTTGCGGATGGCCAGGGTCTTGGGCACCTGTTCGCCGATGACGATGTGCAAAGAGGAAAACAGCAGGAACCCGGTTACGAAGGCGATGACGTGCACCGCCTGGTGCGGCAGGTCGAGCGGTTCCAGCCAGGGCGTGATGATCGCCGCCACGGTCGGCTCGCCGACCCAGCCGAGCCCGAGCGAAGCCATGGTGATGCCGAGCTGGCAATTGGCGAGATAGGGCTCGACTTTCAACATGATGCGCTTGGCCAGCCTCGCGCCGAACACGCCGGTCTCGGCCAGCGCGTCGATGCGAAAGCCCCGCGATTTCACCAGGGCGAATTCGGCGGCGACGTAAAAGGCATTGGCGCCGAGCAGCAGCACGGCAATGGTCAGGTTGAGAACTGTCTCGTTCACGAAAGGGGTTCCCGCGTGGATGGGTCGGCCGGCAGATGACGTCTGAGCGTTATTGACCGTTTGCGGCCACCGGCGCAACTCCCGGCCCTCGCCTCACGGTCTGAGCGGGGTGACCTGGATCTGCGTCAGCCGGTTGCGCTGCTTTTTCAGCACCCGGAAGCGAAAGCCATAGAAGGTGAACTGCTGGCCCTGATTGGGGATCGACTGCGCCGCGTGGATGACGAGGCCGGCGATGGTCGTCGCCTCCTCGTCGGGCAGGTTCCAGTTGAGCAGGCGGTTGACGTCGCGGACCGGTACGTCGCCGTCGATCTTGTAGGAACCGTCCGCCTGCTTGGCGATGCCCGCGATCACCACGTCGTATTCGTCGGAGATGTCGCCGACGATCTCCTCGAGAATGTCTTCGAGGGTGATCAGGCCCTCGACCTCGCCATACTCGTCGACGACAAGGGCGAAATGGGCCTGGCGCTTCAAGAAGGCGTTGAGCTGGGCCGAAAGCGGCGTGGTATCGGGCACGAACCACGGCGTGGCGGCGAGCTTGCCGATATCGATGCTGTCGAGATCGCCCCTGGCGCGGAACAGGGCGCGCAACACGTCCTTGGCATGGACGATGCCGACGATTTCATCGGGCTCGCCGCGATAGAGCGGCAAGCGGGTATAGGAGCTTTCAAGTACCGCCTTGATGATATCCTCGACCGGCAGGTCGGCATCGATGGCGAACATGCGGGTGCGGTGTACCATGACGTCGCTGACCTCGAGTTCCCTGAGGTCGAGAATGCCGCCGAGCATGTCGCGGTCGCCCTTGACGACCTCGCCCTCCTGATGCAGCAGATCGACCGTGCCGCGGATTTCCTCGACGCCGGTGACGCCGGTCGAACTCCTGTCGGCGGAAACGCCGATCAGGCGCAAAACGGTGCGCACGATGACCTCTACCGCGATGCTGATCGGTGCGAAAACGGCGATGACCGGCCTGACGAACGGCGCCACTGCCAAGGCGAAGCCATCGGGATGATTGATGGCCCAGGTCTTGGGCAGGACCTCCGAGAAGATCACCACCGCCAGAGTCATGCCGACGGTGGCATAGACGACGCCGGTATCGCCGAAAACGGTGATGAGCAGGCTCGTCGCCAGCGACGAAGCGAGGATGTTGACGAGGTTGTTGCCGAGCAGGAGGCCGCCGAGCAGGCGTTCCTTGTCCGAAGTCAGCCGCTCGACGGTTTCGGCGCGTTTCGAACCGGATTTGACCAGGGCATGCATGCGGGCGCGCGACGCCGCCGTCAGGGCCGTCTCCGAGCCGGAAAAGAACGCCGACAGCAAGAGCAGCACGACAATACCTATGAGCGTGGCCCAGGTGGCGGTGATCATTGCGCCAGCTTTTCCGCAAGGAACGAGGTGACGGCGGAGACATCGACGCCCTTTTCAACAAATGACTGGCCGATTCCGCGTGTCAGGATAAAGGTCAGCGCCCCGCGCTCGACCTTCTTGTCCTGGGCGATGGCCTCGACCAGGACTTCGAGCGTCGGCTTGTCGCCCTTTATGTCGCCCAGCGCGGTCGGCAGGCCGACCGCCTGCAGATGCCGCTCGGCCCTTAGCGCGTCCTGGGACGGGCACAGGCCGAGCCGGACCGAGAATTGATGGGCGAGCACCATGCCGATGGCGACGCCTTCGCCATGATGGAGCCGGTCGGAATAGCCCGTTGCCTTTTCGAGGGCGTGCCCGAAGGTGTGGCCGAGATTGAGCAGGGCGCGGACGCCCGCCTCCTTTTCGTCGGCCAGAACGAAACGCGCCTTGGCGGCGCAGGAGCGGGCGATGGCCTCGGCGCGGGACGGGCCGCCGGCAAAGATGTCGCGGGCATTGGCCTCGAGCCAGTTGAAGAACTCGGCATCGTCGATCAGCCCGTATTTGGCCACTTCCGCATAGCCGGAGCGGAACTGGCGTTCGCTTAAGGTCTGAAGGGCGTCGAGATCGGCGAGAACGAGGCGCGGCTGGTGGAAGGCACCGCACAGGTTCTTGCCGAACGGGGTGTTGATGCCGGTCTTGCCGCCGACCGAGGAATCGACCTGGGCCAGAAGCGAGGTCGGCATCTGGACGAAATCCATGCCGCGCCGCGTGATGGCGGCGGCAAAGCCGGCAAGGTCGCCGACGACGCCGCCACCAAGGGCGACGACGAGGTCGCGGCGCTCGAGACGCGCCGCCAGAAGCCCGTTCACCACGTCGGTCAGGTGGGAATAGCTCTTGGTGCTCTCGCCGGCCGGCACGACGATGGTCTCATAGCCGATGCCGGCGGCGCGAAGGCTCTGTTCGAGCCGCGGCAATTGCGCGACGGCGACGTTCCCGTCGGTGACGATGCCGAAGCGGGCGCCCTCGAAGCGCTCGGCGAGCATTAAGCCGGCCCGCTCGAACAGGCCATGGCCGACATGGATGTCGTATGGGCTGTCGGGCAGGGCGATGGGAACGATGGTGTCAGTTGCGGTCATTTTCCGTCCGGATGAGGCGTTTGGCGAGTGCGTCAAGGATTTCGCGGGCGATGGATTCGTGCGGCACGTCGCGGGATTCCACGGTGATGTCGGCCTCGGCATAGACCGGATAGCGCTGGTCGATCAGTTCCCTCAGGGTGCCGCGCGGGTCGGCGGTCTTGAGAAGCGGGCGGTTGGAGCGCCGCAACACCCGGGCGAACAGCGTGTCGAGGTCGGCCTTGAGCCAGACGCTGACGGCCGCGTCGCGGATCAGGGCGCGGGTGTCGGCGTTCATGAAGGCGCCGCCGCCGGTGCCGAGCACGATGTCGGCTTCGCCGATCAGCCGGGCGATGACGCGCGCCTCGCCGGAGCGGAACTCGGCCTCGCCATGTATTTCGAAGATTTCGGGGATGCTCATGCCGGCCGCCGTCTCGATCTCGGCGTCGGAATCGACGAAGCGGCGTCCGAGCGTTGCCGCCAGCCGCCGGCCGACCGTGGTCTTGCCGGCGCCCATCATGCCGATCAGGACGACCGGCCGGCCGCCGAGCGCCGCGAGCACGGCATCGGCGGCACCGTCGGCAAGCGGACGGGGTTCCATGCCGGCCTGCTGCCGGTCGTCGTCGCTGTTTTGTCCTTGCTGGGACATCTTTGTTCATCGGCGTTCCGGGGACGGGCGCGGCCCGTCGATCGGCAACTAGATGACACGGCGCCGCGGCCCGGAGCAAGGGTGGCGGGCGGTTTCGGCGCGGCGCGGCGTCTGCGGCCTTGATCGCGGCGGGCAAATCGGGGACAAGTGCAAGACTTGCCGCTTGGCGAAACGCTTTTCGATTGGCCCGTTCATGCCGTCTCTGCTGCGCTTCCTCATTGTTCTTCTGTTTCTGGCCGGGCTCGTCTTCGGTGCCATGGTGGCGCTGCCGATCTTCGTGCAGCCGAACGAGAAGGACGTGATCGTGCGCATCCCGGCCCGGGACCTGTTCGGCGAAGACTAGTACTGTGCGCGCCATGAGCGGCGGCGGCGCCCAGATCGAAGCCTTTCTCGAAATGATGAGCGCCGAGCGCGGCGCGGCAACCAATACGCTCATCGCCTACGCCCGCGACCTTGCCGATTATTCAGGCTATCTCCAGCAGAGCGGCCGCACCGTCCACGACGCCGACCGCCGGGCCGTGGCCGGCTACCTCGCCCGGCTCGAGGCCGAGGGGCTGTCGCCGCGTTCGGCGGCGCGGCGGTTGAGCGCGGTGCGGCAGTTCCACCGCTTCCTTTTGAGCGAGGGCATGCGCGCCGACGACCCGACCCGCATCGTCGCCGCCCCCAAGCCGCGCCGGTCGCTGCCCAAGGTCCTGTCCGTCGCCGAGGTCGACAAGCTCCTGACGCTGGCCGAGAGCGAAGCGGCGGCCGAGGCGCCCGAGGGTGGCGCGGGCGCGGCGGCACGGCGGCTCAACGTCATGATCGAACTGCTCTATGCCACCGGCCTGCGCGTTTCCGAACTGGTGACGCTCAGGCGCGCCGCCGTGCTCGAGGAGGCGCAGTACCTGATGGTCGTCGGCAAGGGCGGACGCGAGCGCATGGTGCCGTTGACCGACAGGGCGCGCGACGCGCTCCTCGCCTGGAAGACGCGTCTTGGGCCCGGCGTCTTCCTGTTTCCCGCCGACGGGGCGGCGGGACACCTGAGCCGCCAGGTCTTCGCCCGCGAACTGAAGGCGCTCGGCGCCCGGGCCGGCATCGCCTCGACGCGGCTTTCCCCGCATGTCATCCGCCACGCCTTCGCCAGCCACCTGCTGCAGGGCGGCGCCGATCTCAGGGCGGTGCAGATGCTTTTGGGCCATGCCGACATCTCGACGACGCAGATTTATACGCATGTACTCGACGAAAGGTTGCGGGAATTGGTGGAGACAAGGCACCCGCTCAACGACCCGCCGGGCGAAACTTGACAGGTTCGGGCGCGAAAGCCACTTTCCAGCCAAAATGGCACGGCAAGAAGCGCCGCAACAGATGGCACAACTGGCGGTAACCGCATGCAGACCTATCTCGATTTCGAAAAGCCCGTGGCCGAGCTTCAGGGCAAGATCCAGGAGCTCAAGTCGCTGGCGTCCACCGATCAGGCCGTGTCGATCGACGAGGAGGTCGGGCGGCTGCAGGCCCGCGCCGACGAGGCGCTCACCGACATCTACAAAAAGCTCACCCCCTGGCAGAAGACCCAGGTCGCCCGGCATCCGCAGCGGCCGCATTTTTCCGACTACGCCAGGGCGCTCATCACCGAGTTCGTGCCGCTCGCGGGCGACAGGAAGTATTCCGAGGACGCGGCCATCCAGGCCGGCTTCGGGCGCTTTCGCGGCACGCCGGTCGCCGTTATCGGCCAGGAACAGGGATCGACCACCGAAAGCCGGTTGAAGCACAATTTCGGCATGGCCAAGCCCGAGGGCTACCGCAAGGCGGTCAGGGTCATGGAAATGGCCGACAAGTTCGACCTGCCGATCCTTTCCTTCGTCGACACCAAGGGTGCCTATCCCGGCATCGGGGCCGAGGAGCGCGGCCAGGCCGAGGCCATCGCCCGCTCGACCGACATGTGCCTTTCGGTGGGGGTGCCCAACCTGGCCGTGATCATCGGCGAAGGCGGTTCGGGTGGCGCCATCGCCATTGCCGTCGCCAACAAGGTCCTGATGCTCGAACACGCCATCTATTCGGTGATCGAACCCTCGGCGGGCGCCGCGATCCTGTTCCGCGATCCGGCCAAGGCGCCGGAAATGGCGGCGGCCCAGAAGATCACCGCCGCGGACATGCTGGCGCTCGGCATCGTCGACGGCATCATTGCCGAGCCGATCGGCGGCGCCCATCGCCACCACGACGCCATCATGAAGGCGACCGAAGCGGAGATCGAAGGCTTTCTCGTCGATTTTGCCAATTTCTCGCGCGAACAGGTCCGCGAGCACCGCCGCGACAAGTTCCTGAAGATGACCACGTCCATCACGCCGGTGTGAGGTCATGGGGCGGTCGGCCGGATTCATGCTAGGACGCCGCGGAATGGTTACGCGCGGGTAACCGATTGATGTTCAAATCCAAGTTTCAGCGGACGCATCCGGCGTCCGGAGCAGCGCGCGGTTGGACCGATTGATCTTTGTTCGTAGAGTTCTCAAATCCATGGCGCTTCTGGTTGTTGTGGCGCTCGTCTCCTCGTGCAGCGGGCTGATCGAAGGCGACATGCGCCATATGGTGCCGTTGTCCGATGCCGCGCATTCAAGGCTCAAGGCCATGGGCTCGTCGCCGGCCGAGGCGATGATCGTGCGCATCTTCAAGGAAGAATCCACACTCGAGGTGTGGAAGCATACCAGGGATGACGACTACGAGCTGTTCAAGTCCTACGACATCTGTGCCTGGTCGGGCGAGCTTGGGCCCAAGATCAGGGAGGGCGACCGGCAGGCGCCGGAAGGCTTTTATTCGATCACGCCGGGGCTGATGAACCCGCGCTCCAACTACTATCTCGCCTTCAATACAGGTTTCCCGAACAAGTTCGACCGGGTCTGGGGCCGCACCGGCGCCGACCTGATGGTGCATGGCGATTGTTCGTCGCGCGGGTGCTATGCCATGACCGACGCGCAGATCGCCGAGATCTACGCCCTCGGGCGCGAGTCGTTCACCGGCGGACAGCGCAAGTTCGAATTGCAGATCTTCCCGTTCCGGATGACCAACGAGAACATGCTCAAGCACCGCAAGTCCGAGCACATCGCCTTCTGGCGCAACATCAAGGAAGGCTACGACGCCTTCGAGCTGAGCCGGAAGGAAGTTGACTGGGACGTGTGCGAGAAACGCTACACCTTCTTCCCGGCCGGCGGGGCGACCGACGCCGCCGGCGCCTGCCCGGCCGAGACGACCCGGCCCGACCTGATGGCCATGGTTGCGGCCAAGCAGGCGGCCGACCTTTCGGAGTTCGAGACAGCTTCGGCCGAACTCGACGGCAAGGAAGCCGAAAAGCTCAAGCGCGAGGAAGAGGCGCGGATCGCCGCGGCCGAAAGCGCCAAGCGCAGCGCCGAGTTCAACGCCGCCGTCACGGAAACGACCGGCGGCATCTCGGAGGCCGTCACCGGCTTTTTCGGCAATCTGTTCGGCGCCGGTTCGGGCGGGAGCGGCGCGCCGCCTTCCGGCGAGATCGTCACCAACGCCCCCCGCCCGGCGCCGGTCCTGCCGCGCGGCTAGCGGCGGTATCTCCGAAGGCGGCGGGAGGCAGCGCCTGCCGGCAGCGGTGCCTGAATGAACAGCACCAACACAACGGTCCGGTCTTAAGTCAGCTCACTCCATCGGCCATATTGGCGGCCCTGTGGTCAATTCGCCAGGGCGGCAAAGGCCGCATGGTGCCCGGCTTGACGGCGATGTGTTCGCATTGTAAATAACCAGAAAGATATATAACAATCTGGTTCTAGAAATGCTGTCGTCCGCCGCGCTCGATGCCGTCTTTTCGGCCCTGGCCGATCCCACTCGCCGGGCCATGCTGGCCCGGCTGGCCGAGGGCGAGGCGAGCGTTGGCGAACTGGCCGCCCCCTTTGCCATGAGCCAGCCGGCGGTTTCCAAGCATCTCAAGGTGCTCGAACGCGCCGGGCTGATCGTCAAGACGCACGACGCCCAGCGCCGGCCCTGCCGGTTGCAGATCGACAGGCTGCTCGCCGCCGAAGACTGGATCGAAAACTACCGCAGGATCTTCGAAGCCAATTTCGCCCGGCTCGACGATCTGCTCGAAGAGCTCAAATCCGGCCCGGGCTGGCGAAAGGACGCCTGACATGAACAAGATCACGCCCTGCCTGTGGTTCCATGCCGACGGCGAAGCTGCGGCGAGATTCTATGTGGACCTGTTCGCGAACTCGAAGATGATCACACCCGAGACGCCGACACCGCAAGGCGCTCCGCCGCCGGTCATGGTGGTCGCCGAGATTGCCGGACAGCAGATGCAGTTCCTCAATGGCGGCCCCCACTACACGTTGAGCCCGGCCTTTTCGCTGTCGGTCAATTGCGTCGACCAGGACGAGGTCGACCACTACTGGGCGGCGCTTCTCGCCGACGGCGGCCGCGAGGACATGTGCGGCTGGCTGACCGACAGGTTCGGGGTGAGTTGGCAGATCGTGCCGCGGCGCCTCATCGAACTGATGGGCGATCCCGACCACGCCAAGGCCCAGCGCGTGACCGAAGCCATGCTGAAGATGCGAAAGCTGATCGTGGCCGATCTCGAAGCGGCGGCAAAGGGATGAAAGGGTGAAGGATATGAGCATGAATAAATCCGTGACGGTCGAAACGCCGGGCGAAACCGACATCGTCATCACCCGCCGCTTCAATGCGCCTAAGGCCCTGGTCTGGCGGGCCTATACCGAACCGGAGCTTCTCAAGCGCTGGCTCGGTGGCATGCCCGGCTGGTCGATGACGGTGTGCGAAATCGACCTCAGGGTCGGTGGCGGCTATCGCTGGCGCTGGAGGAACGACGACAGCGGGGCCGAATTCGGCTTCGTCGCGACGTTTCACGCCATCGAACCGGAACACCGCATTCTCAATACCGAGCGTGCGGAAGACGTCGACATGCCCGAAGCCGAGATCGAGGTCCTTTTCGAGCCGCTCGGCGACATGACACGCCTGAAAATGGTGATTCATTACGCCGATGCCGCCGCCCGCAAGGCGGCGCTCGACACTGGCATGACCGACGGCATGGGCCTTTGCTACGACCTGCTCGATGAGGTGCTGGCGGAGATGGTCGGCTGAAATTGCTCCGTACCATTCCGGGACCCGCCAACGTGACGTGTTAACCTGTCTCATTGCCCGCGCTCACGCTCGCTTCTATTGAGTGCACGGAGGCGGTCGCAAGTGGCGGCCGCTTGGCGATGGAGGCGTGGCAATGACGGCGTCTGAAGGTGCGTTTTCGCCTGAGCGTTCCGACCGGTTCGCTGCGCGGCTAGCGGGCGTTGTGTTCATCGCCGCGACCACCGCGTCGATCGCCGGCTCGGTGCTGTTGCCGGATGCATCTGATGTCGATTATGCCGCGCTCCTGGCCGCCCAAGCGCCGAATGTGGCGGGGAGCGCCCTGCTGACGCTTGTCGCCGCTTTCTCCAGCGCGGGCATTGCCGTCGTTCTCTATCCGGTGCTGAGGCGCTACGGTCCGACGCTCGCGACGGCTTCGGTCGTCTTCCGCGCCATCGAGGCGGCGATGTACATTCTCGGCGTGGTGATCCTGCTGTCGATCCTGAGCCTCGGCCTCGATTCCACCGGCGACGACGCGGCGCGTCTGCTTGCTACCGAGACGTTGCGCAGCCTCCGTTCCCACGCCTCGCTCGCCGGCGTTTTCGCCTTCTGCCTCGGCGCGCTGGCTTACTACGCCCTGTTCCTGATCGTGCCCCTCGCTCCCCGTTGGCTGTCGGGGGCTGGCATCGTGGCGATCGCGCTGATGCTTGTCGCCTGTGTCCTTGCGCTCGTCGCCGACAGAGAGATCACGAGCTATGTTGCCCTCGCCCTGCCCATCGCCGTACAGGAAATGGTTCTGGCCGTGTGGCTGATTGTGAAAGGCTTCGAACTTCCAGCGCCGAGACAGGACGCGTCCGCATAGCTGCGGGTTTCGCCCGACTCAGAACGCCCCGTGGCAATGCTTGAACTTCTTGCCCGAGCCGCAGGGGCAGGGTTCGTTGCGCCTGACCCCCTTGAGCAATTCCGGATCGATCGGTTCGAGCGGCGTGCCGTCGGCGGCGCGGCCCGCCGACCCGGCCGTCATGCCGGCCGCGGCCATCGCGGCGCGCGGCATGGTGCCGGTCACGCCGGTCGCGGCGTCGTTCTCGCCGGTCGTCGGATCAATATGGGTCTGTTCGAGCTGGCTGAGATCGGGTCCGCGCGGTTCGGGCGGGCGCTGCTGGATCTCGACATGGGCGAGCTGGGTGGTCACCACTTCGCGCAAATTGGTCAGCAGCGCCTGGAACAGCTCGTAGGCTTCCTGCTTGTACTCGTTGAGCGGGTCGCGCTGGGCGAGGCCGCGCCAGCCGACGACCTTGGACAGATGATCCAGCGTGATCAGGTGCTCACGCCACAGGCTGTCGACCGATTGCAGCAGAAGCGATTTCTCGATCTGGCGCATGAGGTCGGGAGAAAAGCGCGCCGCCTTGGAAGCCATGTAGCGATCGGACAGATCGATCAGGCGCTCGCGCACCTTCTCGGCGTCGATACCTTCCTCCCTGGCCCAGTCGGCGACCGGTGCCCTGACGCCGAGATGGACGAGGGCCAATTCGGTCAGAAGCTCGGCATCCCACTGCTCGGGATAGGCGCGTTCCGGCACGGTCCTGGCCATGAGGGCGTCGATGACGTCGTGGCGCATGCCGGCGACGGTGTCGGTGACGTTCTCGTCGTCCATCAGTTCGAGACGCTGCTCGAAGATCACCTTGCGCTGATCGTTCATCACGTCGTCGTATTTGAGGATGTTCTTGCGGATGTCGAAATTGCGCGCCTCGACCTTGCCCTGAGCCTTTTCGATGGCCTTGGTCACCCAGGGATGGGTGATCGACTCGCCCTGTTCGAGCCCGAGGCTCGACAGCATCCTGTCCATGCCCTCGACCGGGAAGATGCGCATCAAATCGTCTTGCAGCGACAGGAAGAATTTTGATGCGCCAGGGTCGCCCTGTCGGCCGGCGCGGCCGCGCAGCTGATTGTCGATGCGGCGGCTTTCGTGGCGCTCTGTGCCGATGATCATCAAGCCGCCGGCCGCGATGACCTTTTGCTTGTCGACGGCGATCTCGGCCTTGATCGCTTCGATCCTTGCGGCGCGTTCCTCGCCTTCCAGGCCCTCGCATTCCCTCTGGATGCGCATGTCGAAATTGCCGCCGAGCTGAATGTCGGTGCCGCGGCCGGCCATGTTGGTGGCGATGGTGACGGCGCCGGAGACGCCGGCATCGGCGACGATGAAGGCTTCCTGCTCGTGATAGCGGGCGTTGAGGACTTTGGCGTCCTTGAGGCCGCGCTTCATGAGCGCTTCGGCCAGCATTTCCGACTTGGATATGGACGTGGTGCCGACCAGCACCGGCTGGCCGCGCTTGCGGCAGTCCTCGATCATGTCGGCAATGGCGGAGAATTTCTCGTCGGCGGTGCGGAAGACCGCGTCGTCGTCGTCGTCGCGCATGACCGGCATGTTGGTCGGGATGGTCACCACGTCGAGGCCGTAGATGTCGGCGAATTCGGAAGCTTCGGTCGCCGCCGTGCCGGTCATGCCGGCCAGCTTGTCGTAGAGCCGGAAGTAGTTCTGGAAGGTGATCGAGGCCAGGGTGACGTTCTCGGCCTGGATCTTGACGTGTTCCTTGGCTTCAAGCGCCTGGTGCAGGCCTTCCGAATAGCGCCGTCCCGGCATCATGCGACCGGTGAACTCGTCGATGATCACCACCTCGTCGTTGCGGACGATATAGTCCTTGTCGCGGGTGAACAGCTTGTGCGCCCTGAGCGCCGAATTGAGGTGATGCACGAGCGAGACGTTCTCGGTGTCGTAGAGCGAGCCTTCCTTCAAAAGGCCCTCTTCGGCCAGTCTTGCCTCGAGCTTTTCGATGCCCTGGTCGGTGAAAGTCGCCGAGCGGTGCTTTTCCTCGAGCTCGAAATCGCCCTCGCCGATGATCGGGATGACCTTGTCGATGGCTTCATAGAGGGCCGAACGGTCGTCCGAGGGCCCCGAGATGATCAGCGGCGTGCGCGCCTCGTCGATGAGGATGGAATCGACTTCGTCGACGATCGCGTAATTGTGTCCGCGCTGCACCATCTGCTCGCGACTGTATTTCATGTTGTCGCGCAGGTAGTCGAAGCCGAACTCGTTGTTGGTGCCGTAGGTGACGTCGGCGGCGTAGGAGGCCTTGCGCTCCGGATCGGTCAGGCCGTGGACGATGGTGCCGACCGAAAGGCCGAGAAAGCCATAGGTCTTGCCCATCCAGGCGGCGTCGCGGCGGGCGAGGTAGTCGTTGACGGTCACCACATGCACGCCCTTGCCGGCGATGGCGTTGAGATAGACCGGCAGGGTTGCGACCAGCGTCTTGCCTTCGCCGGTACGCATTTCGGCGATGGCGCGGTCGTATAGGATCATGCCGCCGATGAGCTGGACGTCGAACAGACGCATGCCCAGGGCGCGCTTGGTCGCCTCGCGCACCGTGGCGAAGGCCGGCACCATCAGGTCCTCGAGGCTCCTGCCTGCCGCGAATTCGGCGCGGAATTCGGCGGTGCGGGTGCGGAGCTGATCGTCGCTCAGCTTTGCGAACTCGGGCTCGAGGGCATTGATCGCGTCGACCTGGGGCTGCAGCTTCTTGATGCGCCTGTCGTTCACGGAGCCGAAAATGCGCCGGGCGATCGCTGCGACAACCATTGCGGGACAATCCTTTGTTGAAACGTGCGGCGGCCCGGCCCTTGCCGACTGATCGGCCGACCGTGCTGCGAAAACTTGCAAGGCGAGCGAGATGTAAGAGTGGGACCCCGCCTTGTCAACGCCGGGCCAAAATGCCAAACCTCGGCCCCAAACGCGACACAAGGGGGCCGTCGCACCTGATGAGGAGATCAATCATGTCCCGTATAAGACTGCCGGCTCCGCTCCGGTTCGCCCTGGCCGCCGGCGTCGTCGCGCTCGGCTTGGCTGTCCTGCCGGCCAGTGCCCAGACCGACGCGGCACCCCAGGCCGAGGCGGCGCCCCAGCCCGGCGACGTCATCGTCACCATTGGCGACCAGACCGTCACCGAGGCCGATATCAGTTTCGCCGCCGAGGATCTGGGGCAGGAACTGCAGAGCATCCCGCCCCAGCGCCGGCGGCCGTTCCTGGTCGCCGTGGTCATCGACATGAAGTTGATGGCCAATGCCGCCCGCGCCGCCGATCTCGACGAGACCGAGATCTTCAAGCGCCGCCTCGCCTATCTCGAGGAGCAGGCGCTGAGACGCGCCTATTTCTCGGACACGGTCAACCGCGTCGTCACCGACGAGGCGATAAAGGCCGCCTACGACGCGGCCATGGCCGATTTCCAGCCGGTCGAGGAGGTGCGTGCCCGCCACATCATCGTCTCCTCCAAGGAAGACGCCGAGGCGGTGAAAAAGGAGATCGACGCGGGCAAGCCCTTCGAAATGGCCGCGCTCGAATATTCGCAGGACGGCACGGCCCAGAACGGCGGCGATCTCGGCTATTTCAACCGCGAGTCCGCCCTGGTGCAGTCGTTCAAGGATGCGGCCTTTGCCCTCGCGGTTGGCACGCTGTCCGATCCGGTCGAGACCCAGTTCGGCTGGCACCTGATCCGTGTCGACGACAAGCGCATGTCGGAAAAGCCGGGCCTTGATGTGCTGCGCCCGCAATTGCAGCAACAGGTCGTGCTCGACACCTTCGCCAGCGAGATGGAAAAGCTCAAGCAGGACGTGACGCTCGAATTCACCGACCCGACGCTCGAAGCCGCCGTCAGGGCCGAGGACGAAACGCTCGGTCAGGAATAGGCGCGCTTGTCAAGCTCTGAGCCCGCCGACGAACTGGTCGACGACCCGTTCGATTGCGGCGGGCGGTGCATCGAGCCGGCCAGTCAGCAGGCGGCCGCGGGCGAAACTCGCCAGCATCTCGGCGGCCAGCACCGGATCGATGTCGGCGCGGATTTCGCCGCGCGCCATGGCGCGGCGGAAGATGTTGGCGGTTCCGTTGTGGCGCTCGTCGGAATATGCGGCGAGCACCTCCGCCGCTTCCGTGTTGTGCTGGGCTTCGGCGACGACGGAGCGGAAGAGCTGCCCCGACGGGGTATCGCGCCAATAGGTCAATAGACTGGTCAGAAAGGCTCGACAGTCGCCGGCCACCGAGCCGGTGTCGACCTCGGGCAGGACCTGCTTGCTGCGCTGATAGACCGCCAAAACCAGGCTGGTGCGGCTGGGCCACCAGCGATAGATGGTCGGCTTGCCGGCGCGGGCGGCGCGGGCGACGGCCTCTATGGAAAAGCCGCCCAGTCCCTTTTCGGCCAACAGGGCCTCGGCCGCGTCGAGGATGGCGGCGGCGGAGGCCGGATTGCGCCTGGCGCCGATCGACTGGCGGGCGCCGCTTGCATCGGTGTCGTCGGTTCCGTCCCTTTCGCCTCGCATCGTCCTTGTCCTTTTTTCCGGCACCCGCCGCGCGCAGACGGCAAGCGGGACGAGCAAGCAAGTGAATTCCCTCTTGATCAAAACGGAACGTTCCGTTACATCTATTAGCGAAACGCATCGTTTCGTTTTTATTACTCCGGAGAAAGCCCCTTGTCTAATCCGATCGCATCCCGAATCCGTCTCGCTGGCGTCATGGCCGCGTTCATCTACCCGGTTATCACCGCCTATCTCTATCTTCTAGGTCCGGTCACCGCCGGCTGGGAAATGTGGCAGCGCACCATCGTCCTGGTGCCGATGATGGTCCTGACCATCGTTTTCGCCGTCTCCCCGGCCATTAACCGCTATTTCGGCAGGTTCATCGCCGGCATTCGCCGCGCCGGCTGAGCGGCGCCCACTTGCATCGGGACGGGTTGGGGAATAGGGCCTTGAAAGTCCGCGTGTTCGCGACCAAAAAATGGTATCCACCCGTTTTGGGCACGCGCGCCGCTGCCCGTCCCCTTGTCCTGGTAATGGCCCGTCTATGCCGCTTTCCGTCTCGCCGCTCGCCCCGAAATCTTTCCCGCCCATGCCAGAAATCGCCGGCGTGCGTTTCGCCACCGCCGCGGCCGGCATCAAGTACCAGAACCGCACCGACGTGCTCCTCGTCGTGTTCGATCCGGGCACGAATGTCGCGGGGGTCCTGACCTCGTCCAAATGCCCGTCAGCCGCCGTCGACTGGTGCCGGACGCATCTGCCGGGCGGGGTGGCGCGGGCGCTGGTGGTGAATTCCGGCAATGCCAACGCCTTTACCGGACTGCGTGGCAAGACCTCGGTCGAAAAGACCGCCGCCCTCGCCGCCGCCGCCGTGGGCTGTGCGCCCTCCGAAGTGTTGCTCAGCTCGACCGGCGTCATCGGCGAGCCGCTCGATGCCGATAAGTTCGAGGGCGTGCTCGCTGACTGCGCCAGCCGGCTTCTCGCCGGGCCATGGCTCGACGCGGCCCGGGCGATCATGACCACCGACACCTATCCGAAGCTGGCGACGGCGGCGCTTGCGATGGACGGCGCTCCGATTTCCGTCGTCGGCATCGCCAAGGGCTCGGGCATGATCGCGCCGGACATGGCGACCATGCTCTCTTATGTGTTCACCGACATGCCGGTCGCGGCGCCGGTGCTCAAATCGGTGCTCGCCGACAAGGTCAGGACGAGCTTCAACGCCATGACCGTCGACAGCGACACCTCGACCTCGGACACGCTCCTGTTGTTCGCGACGGGCGCGGCGGCGAAAGCCGGCGTTGCACCGCTCGCTTCGGTCGACGACCCGCGCTATCCCGCCTTTGCCGCGGCGGTCGGCAAGGTGCTGCTCGATCTGGCGCTGCAGGTCGTCCGCGATGGCGAAGGCGCGACGAAATTCGTCACCGTCACCGTCACCGGCGCCGTCTCCGACGACAGCGCCATGCGCGTCGCCCGCGCCATCGCCAATTCGCCGCTGGTCAAGACGGCGATCGCCGGCGAGGATGCCAATTGGGGCCGCGTCGTCATGGCCGTCGGCAAGGCCGGCGAACCGGCCGACCGCGACCTTCTCGCCATCCGGTTCGGCGATGTTCTCGTCGCCGAAAAGGGCGAGCGGGTGCCCGGCTATTCCGAGGAGGCGGCCAGCGCCGTGATGAAGAGCGACGAGATCGCTCTTGCGGCCGATCTCGGGCTCGGCGCCGGCACGGCGATCGTTTATACCTGCGATCTCACCCATGGATATATCGACATCAATGGCAGCTATCGCAGCTAGCGTTTCGCCCGAGGTCGTTGCGGCGGAAAACGGCTTTCTCGATGCCTGGCCGGCGCTCGAAACGCGCTGGGACGGCGCCTGGGTCTGGCGCTTTGCCCGGGGCTACACCAAGCGCGCCAACTCCATCCAGTGCCAGGATCCCACAGACGGCAAGGACGCCGAGAACCGGCTCCTCAGCTTGGCCGGACGGTCGCGCATGGCCGGCATCGCGCCGGTCTTTCGCCAGACCCCGCTCGCGGCGCCGGAACTGGTCGCGGCCCTCGACCGGCTCGGCTGGACGGAAACCGAAAAAAGCCGCACCCTGTTCCTTGACGACATGTCGACCCGCTTCGAGGTCCCGTATCGGGTGGCGCTGTCGCTCAGGGCCGGGCCGGCTTGGGTGACGCCGCAATGCGCCCTCCAGGGCTATGACCTCGGGACGCGGTCGGTGCTCACCGACATCATCGCCCGCATGCCCGAAACGGTGACCGGCATCACCGTCTTCGACGCGGATGGCCGGCCGGCGGCTTCTGCCCTCGGCGTCTGTGTCGGCGATCTCGCCATGTTCACCAATGTCGTCACCTCGCCCGAGCACCGGCGAAGGGGCTTCGGCCGCGCCACCATGGGCGCGGCGCTCAATGCCATGGCCGATGCCGGGGCGAAGCGCGCCGCCATACATGTGAGCCTCGGCAACGTGCCGGCCGAGACGCTCTATGCCGGTCTCGGCTTTGTGGAGATCGGCACCTATGCCTATCGCAAGGCGCCGGAGGCCGCATGAGCGCCAATCTCCTGCTCGTCGTCGCCTGCGCCCTTGTCGATGCCGACCGGCGGGTGCTGATCGCCCGGCGTCCCGCTGGCGGATCGATGCCGGGCTTGTGGGAATTTCCCGGTGGCAAGGTGGAGCCGGGCGAGACCCCGGAAGAGGCCTTGCTGCGAGAGCTTAAAGAAGAGCTTGGCATTTCGACTAAAACTGCCTGTCTGGCTCCGTTCGCATTTGCATCCCACGCTTACGAAAACTTTCATCTTTTGATGCCAGTTTTTGTCTGCCGGAAGTGGGAAGGACACCCGCGACCGCACGCACACGAAGCGCTCAAATGGGTGCGTCCGCAAGCGCTGAGGGAATATCCGATGCCGCCTGCCGATCTGCCGCTGATCGCCCCCCTGTGCGACCTGTTATAGGCCAGTCAGCGGCGTGGCGCCGCGTCCCTGAATTTGTTTCCGGCACGCGCCGGTTGTCTGGAGGCATTGGGCGATGAAGGCAGTGTCGGGTCGGATCGGGTCTTTTCTCGCGGACGAAGGCGGCGGGCCCGGCATCGAATATCCATTGATCGCGGCGGCCATCGCCATGGTCATCATCGGCGCCATGGGCGTCATGGGTGGCGGCCTCAACGGGCTGTTCGGCGGCATGTCCGACGCGGCCAACGCCTCGCTGGTCAATGCCGGCGGCGTGCTGAACTAGTTCCGCCCGTCAGGTTTCCTCTCTAGATCGCCGATCCCCGGCCGCCATCATCCGGCGCCCAGCCGCTCATCCAGATCAGCTCGAGCGTCGCCGTGATCCGCCCGTCTCCGTCCCGCGGATAGGCGGCCATGGCCGCGACGAGGTGGCGGCGCGTCACCGGCCGGCGCGGCTTGTCGGCCATCGGATTGGCGGCGCCGAGCCCCTTGATCTCCCGCATCAGCCGCAAGGGATCGGCATAGCGTACCCTGTGCGTGTCGCTGTCGCTGACCGGCATGGCAAAGCCGGCGCGCTGCAACAAGGAACCGGCGTCGCGCACGTCCATGAACGGGGCGACGCGGGCATAGGCGCCGCCGGCGATCCCGGCATCGGCGGCGATCCAGGCGGCGCGCAACTCGCCAAGGCTCGCCCCGCCGAGCGCCACCGCGAGGAACAGGCCGTCCGGTTTCAGGCGGCGGCGCAGGCGCATGAGCGTTCCTGGCACGTCGTTGACCGCCTGCAGGTCGAGCATGGAGGCGAGGAGGTCGTAGACGCCTGTCGCCAGCGCCGGCATGTCGTCGCTATGTCGCGGCGTCAGCGTCGGCACCAGTTCGAGCGCGTCCACCATCGGCAGGTCCACGTCGAGGCCCGAAAGCGTCGGGCCGACAAGCGCCGCCCGCGCAAAGCGTCGGTTGACGCTGGCGAGGCGTTCGGCAAGTTCGGCGAGCACCAGTTCGGTGACGAAGTCGCCTCCGGCCGGCGCCCGCGCCCGCCGCGCCGCGATCAGGGCGCGATCGAACAGGGCAGGTGGGGCCAAGCCGGAGGACATCAGCACATTTCCTTATGGATTTGCGGCGACAGCGATGCGGTTTGCGTGCCAGTCTGGCGCTTATGAGCGTGCCGGATGCCAAAGTCAAAACAGCTTTCGGGATGCCGCCGCCGCTGCGCGCCGCGGGGCGGGCGCTGCTCGATTTCCTTTATCCGCCGGTCTGCATCGCCTGTTCGGCGCCGGTTGCCGAGCCGGACGGGCTGTGCACGAGCTGCTGGCAGGCGCTCGTCCCGATCACGGCGCCGATGTGTCCGGTGCTCGGCCTGCCCTTTGCCAGTGACATGGGCAAGGGCGCCGTGTCGGCCGAAGCGCTCGCCGATCCGCCGGTCTATGCGCGGGCGCGTGCCGCCTTCGCCTATTCGCAAATGAGCGCCCGCATTGTCTCGCGCTTCAAGTATGGCGATCATCCCGAGCTGGCCCGGTTCGCCGCCGCCGCCATGCGGCGCGCAGGGGCCGAGTTCTGGCCCGGCAATCCCGTGCTCGTGCCGGTGCCGCTGCATCGCTTCCGGCAATGGCGGCGACACTACAACCAGTCGGCGGAATTGGCCCGGCACTTGGCGCACTCGCTCGGTCTCGATTTCGCGCCGGACCTGGCGCGCCGCAAGCGCCATACCCGCCAGCAGGTCGGTCTCAATGCCGAACAGCGGCGGCGCAACGTCGCCGGCGCCTTCGCCGTCGATGCCGGGGCGGCCGGACGCTGGGCCGGGCGGCCGCTGGTTCTGGTCGACGACGTCCTGACCACCGGCGCCACGGTATCGGCGCTGGCGCGGGCGCTCAGGCGGGCCGGATTCGATCACATCGATGTCATCAGCTTCGCGCGGGTCGTGCCGGGACTGGAAATCGCCGAGCCGAGCAATATATGATAATCAGAATATTAAACGGATGGCATCACATGGCCAGGATTGAAATCTACACCACGCCCTATTGCCCCTATTGCCATGCCGCCAAGGCGCTGCTCATGGAAAAGGGACAAAAATTCACCGAGATCACGGTCGAGGATCCGGCGCTTCGAGCCAGGATGACCGAACGCGCCAACGGCCGCCGGACGGTGCCGCAGATCTTCATCGATACCGCCCATATCGGCGGCTATGACGACCTGGCGGCGCTCGACATGACCGGCGCGCTCGATCCGCTGCTCGCCTCGTAGTGGCGGCCACCACCCGCGTCGGGCTGGTCCAGCTCCGGTCGGGCACCGACCCGGCAGCCAATCTCGCCGCCGTTTCGGCTTTCGCAGGCGCGGCGGCGGCGGCGGGCGCCAATTATGTTCTCACCCCGGAAATGAGCGTGGCCTTCGTCCGCGACCGCGAAGAACTCGGCCGCGTCGCCCCGCCATTCGCCGGCAACCGGTTCGTGGCCGAACTCGCCGCCCTGGCAAACCAACTCGGCATTTTCCTGCATGTTGGTTCGATGGCCTTCGCGCTCGAGGACGGGCGTTTCGCCAACCGATCGCTGCTGTTTTCGCCGGACGGCGCGCTTTTGGCGCGTTACGACAAGATTCACCTGTTCGATGCCGATCCGCCGGGCGATCGGCCCTATCGCGAAAGCGAGACTTATCGTGGCGGCGACCGGGCGGTTGTGGCCAGGGCCGGGGCGCTCAGGCTTGGGCTTTCGGTATGCTACGACCTGCGCTTTCCGGCGCTCTATGCCGGTCTCGCCGCAGCCGGCGCCGAGGTGATGACGGTGCCGGCGGCCTTCACCGTGCCGACGGGAGCGGCGCATTGGCACGTCCTTCTCAGGGCCCGGGCCATCGAGACCGGTTCCTTCGTCCTCGCCGCCGCTCAGGGCGGGGCGCACGAGAACGGGCGCAAGACCTATGGACATTCGCTTGTTGTCGATCCCTGGGGCCGCATTGTCGCCGAAAAGCCGGACGACACTGACGGCGTGCTCCTTGCCGAACTCGACCTCGATCTGGTCGCCGATGCGCGGCGACGGCTGCCGGCGCTTGCCAATCGCCGTGACTTTTCGCTAAGCGTTAACGAAGATGGGCCAGAATAGGCGCAGTTGTGAAAGGGTGAAGGCGTGATCCATTATTCGCTCGTGTGCGAAAACCGGCATGCGTTCGATGCCTGGTTCAAGAACGCGGCGGCGTTCGACCAACAGGTCGAGATGGGTATCGTCACCTGTCCGATCTGTTCGACGCACAATGTCCAGAAATCCATCATGGCGCCGGCCGTGGCCCGCTCGGGCGAGGACAGGTCGCGCCCTGAAACGCCGCCGCCGCAGCTTCCCCGGACCGGCGACAAGTCCGGCGAGAAGATGACCTTTTCCGCCGGTCATCCGCAGCAGGCGCAGTTGCGCGACGCCCTCAGGCAATTGCGCGACGCCCTCACATCCGAGGCCGACTATGTCGGCGACAGGTTCGCCACCGAGGCGCGAAAAATCCATTTCCACGAAGTCGAAGCGCGCGGCATCTATGGCGAGGCGACCCGGGACGAGGTGAACGATCTCGTCGAGGACGGCATCGAATTCATGCCGTTGCCGCAAATTCCGGAAGACCACAACTAGGCCGAGCAGGAAGCAGGCAAAGCCACTGCCGGACCCCGCTCGCGCCAGGGCGACGGTGCGCATGCGCTCAAGGCCAAATCTCCAATACGCCTCGATCGGGCGCCACGATTCTCCCGGACCGGCCGATGACGGCCATCCAATCCTTGCGGCAGCGGCCGACATGGGTCCAGACTGCGGTCAAAACCATTCAGGGAGCCATCTCATGGATTATCGTCTGCTCGGCCGCTCCGGCCTCAAGGTTTCGACCCTCGCCGTCGGCACCATGACCTTCGGCAATATAGGCGCGATCAGCGGTCCCGAAGCCGCCGGGGCGCGCCGCCAGATCGACATGTGCTGGGACAAGGGCGTCAACATCATCGACACCGCCAATATTTATGCCCAGGGCAAATCCGAGGAGATCATCGGCGAGGTTCTTTCCGCCGACGCGTCGCGCGACAAATGGCTGCTCGCCACCAAGGTCCGCTTCACCATGGGCGAGGGTCCAAACGGCAAGGGGCTGTCGCGCCATCACATCATCGCCCAGTGCGAGCAAAGTCTCAGGCGCCTCAGGACCGACCGCATCGACCTCTACCAGGTGCACGAATGGGATGGCCAGACCCCGCTCGAGGAGACGATGGAGGCGCTCGACACGCTCGTGAAACAGGGCAAGGTCCGCTATGTCGGGTGCTCGAACTATTCGGGCTGGCATATCATGAAGGCCTTGCGGATCGCCGGCGAGGACCGGCGCGAGCCCTTCGTCTCCCAGCAAATCCACTATTCGCTCTATTCGCGCGAGGCCGAATACGAGCTTTTGCCGATCTCGGCCGACCAGGGCCTCGGCGTGCTCGTCTGGAGCCCGCTGGCCGGCGGGCTTTTAAGCGGCAAGTACACGCGCGACGGCGCCGGCGAAGGCCGCCACGCCACGGGCTGGAAGGAACCGCCGCTCTATGACCGCGAGCGTCTGTTCGACATCGTCGACGCTATCGTCGCGGTGGCCGGGGAGCACGGTGTTTCCGGGGCGCAGGTGGCGCTCGCCTGGCTCATCCAGCGCCCGACCATCACCTCGGTGATCATCGGCGGTCGTACCGACGCGCAGTTCGCCGACAATCTCGCCGCCGCCGATCTCAGGCTCACCCGGGACCAGATCGCCCGGCTCGATGCCGCCTCAAAGCTCGATCTCATCTATCCCTACTGGCACCAGAACATGACGGCGCGCGACCGGCTCGGGCCGGCCGACATGGTGCTGCATGACGGACACGAGATGTAGGCGCGGGGTGGCCGATCCGATCATCTTTGTCGCCTACGGGTTTTGCCGGAGGGCGCCTAAAACTCGCCCTCCGGCATTGTCGCTTCGCTAACCAGCCCGATGTGGAATCCGGTGCGCGGGGGTACCGGAGCGGATTTTACGGCGGCGGGTTAAGCCTGCATTAGCGTCGGCGCATGCAGCTTTTGGCGTCACAAAAGGACGCCGATGCAGAACAGGCTGAGTTTCAGGGATCTGGTACGGATCGTTTACGCTGGCATGAGCGGAAACGCGCCGACGCGTGCCGCTTTGTCGACGGCGGAGCGGGCGCTCTCGCGCCAGCTCGAGACGGCTTTCGCCACCGCCAGCGTGGCGCTTTTGTCCAGTGTCCTCATTCTCGGCGTCTTCATTGCCATTCTTTTCGACCGGACCGATCCGCTCGTGCTCGGGGCGTGGAGTGTTGCCGTCGCAGCCACGCTCGTCGCGCTGATCGTGGTGAAGGTCCACTATCACGCCGATCGGTCGCAGGAGGCGTCGCGCAGCCGGTTCTGGGCGCGGGCCTTCGAACTCGTCTCGGTCGTTCGGGCCCTGGCCTGGGGCGCCGGCATCATTTTGTTCTTTCCGGGAGCGGAGCCGCAGGTGCAGATGGTGCTGGCGCCGAGCTATGCCTCGATCATGTTCGGCGGCGCCTTCGGGCTGAGCGCCGTGCCGGCGACGGCGATCATGTTCACGCTATTGCTGGGCGGCGCCTCGGTCGTGGCACTGGTTCTGGACGGTTCGCCTAGCGCCTTGGCGCTCGCCGTCATGACGCTGTGTTTCATCGTCTACCTCATCGGCGCGATCGTCAGCCTTGGACGGTTCTTCATCACCCATTGCCTGGCCGAGATCGCCAATGGCGAGCAGAAGCAGACCATCGACCTTTTGTTGAAGGAATTCGAGGACAGCAGTTCCGACTGGCTCTGGCATACCGATCCGGAGGGCAGGTTCATCGACCCGAGCACGCGGTTCGTCGCCGCCGCCGGCCGGCCGGCTGCGACGCTCGCCGGCCTGTCGTTCGAAACGCTGTTCGCGCCCGACGCGGAGGGCGCCGGCACCGGCGCTATCGCGCGCTTCCTGGATCGCAAGCCGCTCAATGGCGAGGACGTGGCTCTGACGGTCGACGGCGCGAGGCGCGTCTGGTCGCTGACCGCCGGGCCGCGTTTCGACAGGGACGGGGCCTTCCTCGGCTTTCGCGGCGTCGCCAGCGATGTGACCGATCTGCGCGCCGCGACCGACCAGCTGCGGCAGCTCGCGCATTACGACCAGCTCACCGGCCTGCTCAACCGGGCGAGCTTTGTTTCCGAACTCGACCGGGCCATCGCCGAACACGGCGCGGCGAGTGTCGGCATCGTCCTGTTCGACCTGACCGGGTTCAAGCTGGTCAACGACACGCTCGGCCACGGCGTCGGCGACAAGCTCCTGTCCGGTCTCGGCGAGCGCATGAAGCGGCTCAACGGTCCGAACCGCCGGTTCGCGCGTCTCGGCGGCGACGAGTTCGCCCTTTTGGTCGGCTCGCATCCGCGACCGGCGGCGCTTTCGGCTGCGGCCGAGGAGGCGCTGGCGCTGTTCGCGACGCCCTTCGTCATCGCGCCGCACAATGTCGTCATCGACGCCTCGGCCGGCATTGCTCTCGGTGGTCGCGACGGCAGCGACACCGCAGCGCTGATGCGCGCCGCCGACCTAGCGCTCTATGCGGCCAAATCGAGCGGCAGGGGACGCTGGCGCGCCTATGACGAGGATATGGACACGGCCTATCTCAGGCGACAGAACCTCGAACGAGGTTTGCGCGAGGCCATCGCCCGGAACGAATTGTCGCTGAGGTTCCAGCCGATCCTTTCGGCACGCTCCGGCGCGGTTTCCGCCTTCGAGGCGCTGCTGCGCTGGCAGAGCGCCGAATTCGGCGCCGTGACGCCGGACGAGTTCGTGCCGATCGCCGAGGAATGCGGACTGATCGTGCCGATCGGCGAATGGGTCATGCGCGAGGCCTGCGCGGTCGGCACCGGCCTGCCCGACGACATCCAGATCTGCATCAACGTCTCGCCGGTGCAACTGCGCAACCGGGACTTCGCCGCGACGACGGCGCAATGCCTTGCGGTGTGCGGGCTGGCGCCGGAACGGCTCGTCATCGAGATCACCGAAGGCGTTTTTCTCGACAGGAGCGCCCAGACCGACAGGGTCCTCAACGACCTGATGGCGCTCGGCGCGCAGATCGCCCTCGACGATTTCGGCACCGGCTATTCCTCGCTGAGCTATCTGAGGAGCTTCCCGTTCTCCAAGATCAAGATCGACAAGTCCTTCGTCGACGATGCCGTGGCGGGCGGGCCGAATGCCAGCATCGTCAAGGCGAGCGTCGACCTCGCCCGATCCTTCGGCTTCGAGATCGTCGTCGAGGGCGTCGAGACCCATGCCCAATTGACCGAGCTCGTCCGGCTCGGCTGCGACTATGTCCAGGGCTTCCTGTTCGGCCAGCCGCTGCCAAAGAGCGCACTCGATCGCTTTCTCGTCGAGAACGCCGACGCGCAGGCGGCCAGGGCGGTCGACGTCGCCTGAACGGCGGCCCGCCTACCAGAACCCTTCATGCGACGCGGCGATCTCGGCCTCGAGCTCGGGCACCGGACCGCGCAACTCGGTCCGGCGCTGGCCGGCCTCGAAGACCACGCGGCAGGGCAGGTCCATGGTGAGGTTCTCCGGATTGGCGCCGGTCATCTCGGCGAGGCGCCTTTCGGTCATGCCGAAAACCACGGCGCCGATGCCGGCCCAGTAGATGGTGCCGGCGCACATGGCGCACGGCTCGAAGGCCGAATAGAGCGTGCACTGCGCCAGCACCTCGGGCTCGTAGAGCATGGCCGCCTCGCGGGCGACAATCGATTCGGCATGGCCCGGGCCCTTCTGATGCAGGTATTCGTTGCCGGCCTCGATCAGCACATGACCCTTGTCGTCGACCAGCACGGCCCCGAACGGGTGGTTGCCGGCGGCGCGCGCTTCGGCAGCGACTGCGAGCGAGCGGCGAAGGAACGTGATGTCGTCGGCATGGGAAAGGGGCATGGGTTGTTATCCAAACGGGCCAATCGGTCGCAGGCAGGCTAGTTGACAGAGTGCGGGCATGTAAATGACCGATCTGGCCGCCTGGTACTTGCCCATTGCGGCGGCACCTGTCCGGTTTGGACCGCCGCTAGCCCTTCGGCTTTTGCGCCAGCAGCATGTAGTTGACGCTCATGTCGCGGCTCCTGCCCCATTCATCCCTGAGGGGCGAATAGGTGACCCCGGTCCGGTCGCGGATCGTCAGGCCCTCGCGCGAAAGGATCGAGACGATCTCCTCGGGGGTCAGGAATTTTGCATAGCTATGGGTGCCCCTTGGCAGCCAGCCGAGCACGTACTCGGCACCGACGATGGCAAGGGCGAAGGCCTTGGCGGTGCGGTTGATGGTGGCAAGGAACATGAGGCCGCCCGGTCGGACGAGCCGGGCGCAGCTCTTGAGATAAAGCGGCACGTCGGCGACGTGCTCGACCACTTCCATGTTGAGGACGACGTCGAACTCCTTTCCGGCGTCGGCCAGCGCCTCGGCGGTGGTGGCCACATAGTCGATGTCGAGCCCGGCTCCCTCGGCATGGATTTTGGCGATGGCGATGTTGCGCTCGGAGGCGTCGGCGCCGGTCACGGTGGCGCCGAGCCGGGCCATCGGCTCGCTCAGCAATCCGCCGCCGCAGCCGATGTCGAGAAGGCTCAGCCCCTCGAATGGGCGGCGCGAGGTGCCGTCGCGGCCGAAATGGTCGATCGCCTCGTTGCGGATATAGGCGAGCCGCACCGGATTGAACTTGTGCAGCGGCTTGAACTTGCCGTTCGGGTCCCACCAGGTCTCGGCCATGGCGGTGAAGCGGGCGATTTCGTCCTTGTCGATGGTGGTGGCGGTCATCCGTTGCGTCCTTGCGAGGGTTCGGACCCGTGAAACAGCGTCCAGTGCCAGCCGGAAACGGCGCGCCGCACAACGCCGGTCAGCCGGTAAGGCAGGCTGCGGTCGCGGCCGTCCTGCGCCAGTCTGGCGACGCCTTCGGCGTGAAACCAACCGACATCACCGGAAACGGTCACGTCCACGGCGCCGAAGCCGAATTTTATGACATAGGGCTGCCTGAAAATCGTGGCGAAATGGGCATGGATCGCCGCGCGGCCGCGCACGATCTCGTCGGCTTCAGATCCGAGCAGCAGGGCATCCTCGGCAAAATCCTCGGCGATGGCCGCATCGCGCGCCCGGCAGCGTTCGATGAACCGGTCGAGAGTGTCGCGAATAGCCTGTCGATCGCTTGCGGTATTCATCGTGCCGGTTTGAAGCCCTGTTGGCGTGCTGTCTTTGTGCCACGGCGCCGGTCAAACGCAAAGCCCCGCCGCCGCCGCGCGCCTTAAGCGATCGCCTTGCGGCACCCCGACGCCGCCCGCCCGGCCTCGCGCGAGCGAAAAGGCCGCGTTTTCTTGCAGTTGCCAGTCCGCCCGCTTTGTGGCAAACGAGCGCCGCCAACAAAGGGGTCGGGACGTGTCTCGCGCCCGCCGGCGGAAAGGATCCTCGGTGGCACGCATCGTCATGAAGTTCGGCGGCACGTCGGTCGCCAATGTCGACAAGATCCGGCAGGCCGCGCTGCATATCAGGCGCGAGATCGATGCCGGCAACCAGGTCTCGGTGGTCGTTTCGGCCATGGCGGGCAAGACCAATGAACTGGTCGCCTGGGTCAACGAGGCATCCAAGTTCCACGACGCCCGCGAATACGACGCCGTGGTCGCCTCGGGCGAACAGGTCACCGCCGGGTTGATGGCCATCGTCCTTTCCGAAATGGGCGTGCCGGCGCGTTCGTTCCAGGGCTGGCAGATCCCCATCGAGACCGACGACGCCCATGGCGCGGCGCGCATCGAGAACATCGACCCGTCCATGCTCATCGACCGCATGGACAAGGGCATGGTCTGCGTCATCACCGGCTTCCAGGGCATCTATCCGCCGACCGGGCGCATCACCACGCTCGGGCGCGGCGGCTCGGACACGAGCGCGGTTGCCGTGGCCGCGGCGGTCAAGGCCGACCGCTGCGACATCTATACCGATGTCGACGGCGTCTACACCACCGATCCGCGCATCGCCCCCAAGGCGCGGCGCATGGCCCGCATCTCGTTCGAGGAAATGCTGGAAATGGCCTCGGCCGGTGCCAAGGTCCTGATGATCCGGTCGGTGGAAATGGCCATGGCCCATAGCGTGCGCCTGTGCGTGCGCTCGACCTTCGACGACCCCAATGCGCCGCAGGTCACTCCCGACGGCGTACCGGGCGTTCCCGGCACGCTTGTGTGCGATGAGGAAGAAATCATGGAAAAGCAGATCGTCTCGGGCATCACTCTGGCGCGCGCCGAAGCCAAGATCACCTTGAGGGGTGTCAAGGACAAGCCGGGCGTCGCCGCTGCGGTGTTCGGGGCGCTGGCCGACGCCAACATCGTTGTCGACATGATCGTGCAGAACGTCTCTGACGACGGGGCTCGGACCGACATCACCTTCACCGTGCCGGACAGCGATTACGACAAGGCGATGCGGGCGCTCGAAACGACCGGCAGTGCCATCGAGCGCGAGTCGATTTCCGGTTCCAAGGGCGGCGCCAAGATTTCGGTGATCGGGGTCGGCATGCGCTCGCATGCCGGCGTTGCCGCCTCGATGTTCAGGGCCCTGGCGGAAAAGGGCATCAACATCCAGCTCATCACGACGTCCGAGATCAAGACCTCGGTTCTGATCGACGAGGAATACGCCGAGCTTGCCGTCCGGGTCCTGCATACGTATTACGGTCTGGACAAGCAGGACGTCTGACCGGACCCGAGACGCGGGTCTCGAAATGAGGGGAACATGGCCACGCAGACGGGGGGTCCGCGGATTTTGCTCAGGCAACTGCGCGAAACCATGGCGGATCCCTTGGGCGCGCAGGAGCGCCTGAACAAGATCGTCGATCTGATCGCGGACAATATGCGGGCCGATGTGTGCTCGTTCTACGTCCTCAGGGACGACGGCGCCCTCGAACTGTTCGCCACGCACGGCCTCAAGCCCGAATCGGTGCACATCACGACCTTGCGCCTGGGCGAGGGCCTGGTCGGCCGCATTGCCGCCGAGGCCGAACCGCTCAATCTCACCGACGCCACCACCCATCCGAGCTTTGCCTATCGGCCGGAGACGGGCGAAGACCCTTACAGGGCCTTTCTCGGCGTGCCGGTGCTGCGCTCGGGCCAGACGCTTGGCGTTTTGGTCGTGCAGAACTCGGCCTATCGCATCTATGGCGAGGAAGAGACCGAGGCGATGCTGACCACGGCAACGCTTCTGGCCGAGATGCTGTCGACGGCCGAGTTCGACAGCCTGATCAAGCCCGGTTCCGACATCGATCTGCGGCGTCCGCGCCTGTTCTCCGCCGTGCCGTTTTCCGAAGGCATCGCGCTCGGCCGCGTCTATCTGCACGACCCGCGCGTCGTGGTGACCAATTTCATCGCCGAGGACATCGATGAGGAAAAGGCGCGGCTCGAGCAGGCGCTCGACTCGATGCGCGTTTCCATCGAGGCGCTGTTCCAGCGCGGCGACATGCAGACCGGCTCGGACCATCGTGACATCCTCGAAAGCTACCGCATGTTCGCCCATGACCGCGGCTGGGTCCGGCGCATGGAGGAGGCCATCGAAGGCGGCCTTTCCGCCGAGGCGGCGGTCGAACGGGTGCAGAACGACACCCGCGCCCGCATGATGCGCCAGACCGATCCCTATATCCGCGAGCGCCTGCACGATCTCGACGACCTGGCCAATCGCCTGTTGCGCGAACTGACCGGCAACGGCCGCATCGGGCCGGTGGACCTGCCGGTCAACGCCATTATCGTCGCCCGCAACATGGGTCCGGCGGACCTGCTCGAATACGACCGCCACAAGATCAGGGGCATCGTGCTCGAAGAGGGCGCGGCCATCGCCCATGTCGCCATCGTGGCGCGCTCGCTCGGGCTGACCGCGGTGGGACAGGCCGATTCCATCGTGTCGATGTGCGAGACCGGCGACGACATCATCGTCGATGCGGCGGGAGGCACAGTGCATGTCCGGCCGCCGGCCGACGTGGTCGAGAGCTATGCCGAAAAGGTGCGGCTGACCGCCAGGCGCCTCGAGCAATACGCGGCCCTCAAGACCAGGGAGTCGGTGACGCGCGACGGGGTCAAGGTCGAGCTCCTGCACAATTCCGGGCTGATCGCCGACCTGCACGCGGTCGAGGACACCGGCGCCGAGGGCGTCGGGCTGTTCCGCACCGAATTGCAGTTCATGATCGCTTCGAAAATGCCGCGCCTGACCGAACAGGTCGAGCTCTATTCGGAGGCGATGGACATCGTCGGCGACAAACCCATCGTCTTCCGCCTGCTCGATATCGGCGGCGACAAGGTCATCCCCTATATCCGCTCGGCGCCGGAGGAGAATCCGGCCATGGGCTGGCGGTCGCTGCGCCTGGCTCTCGACCGGCCGGGGCTGTTGCGCACCCAGGTCAGGGCGCTTTTGCAGGCGGCGAACGGGCGGGCGCTCAAGATCCTCGTGCCGATGGTCACCGAGGTCAGGGAGTTCCGCCAGGTCAAGATCGTGGTGCGCAAGGAAGCCGAACGGCTGGCGCGCGCCGGTGGCGCCGTCCCGGAAAAGATCGAGGTCGGCGCCATGATCGAGGTGCCCTCGCTCCTGTTCGAGCTCGATCTCTTGCTGCCCGAATGCGATTTCGCCTCGATCGGCTCGAACGACCTCATCCAGTTCCTGACCGCGACCGACCGCGCCAATCCGCGCGTCGCCAGCAAGTACGACCCGATCGACCGGCCGCGCTTGAGGGCGATCCGCCACATCGTCAATGCCTGCCGCGACCACGACGTGCCGCTGACCATGTGCGGCGAACTCGCCGGACGGCCCATCGAGGCGCTGGCGCTTTTGAGCGTCGGGTTCACCCGGCTGTCGATGGGCGCCTCGTCCATCGGGCCGGTCAAGGACATGATTTTAAGGCTCGACCTCGCGCCGATCAGGAAGGCCGTGGCCCATGCGCTCGACGATGTCGACAACGACCGGCCGATCCGCGAACTGATCGCCGAGCTTGCGCGGCAGCAGGACCTTCCCCTATAGCCGGGGCAAAGCCTGCCTTTTCGCACAGAGTCGCCCATGGCCAACCTGCCGAACGACAAACTCGAAGCGCTCGAGACGCATTTCCGGATGATCGAGGACAAGCTCTCCGCCGGTCCCGAACCTGACGAGTTCGTCCGGCTCTCCAAGGAATATGCCGAGCTGCAGCCGATGATCGGGCCGATCCGGGCCTACCGCAAGGCGGTCGACGACCTCGAGGGCGCGCGCGCGCTGCTCAAGTCCGGCGATGCCGAGCTTCGGGAAATGGCGGAAATCGAGATCGGCGAACTCGATGCAAGGATCGAGACGCTGACCGGCGAGATAAGGCTGGCGCTTCTGCCCAAGGATGCCGACGACGAACGCTCGGTCATTCTCGAAATCCGCGCCGGCACCGGCGGCGACGAGGCAGCGCTGTTTGCCGGCAACCTGTTCCGCATGTATTCGCGCTACGCCGAATTGCAGGGCTGGAAGGTCTCGGTCATGTCGCAATCCGAGGGCGAGGTCGGCGGCTACAAGGAAGTGATTGCCAACATCACCGGCCACGGCGTCTTCGCCCGATTGAAATACGAAAGCGGCACCCACCGGGTACAGCGCGTGCCCGAAACCGAGGCGCAGGGACGCATCCACACCTCGGCGGCGACCGTCGCCGTCTTGCCCGAGGTCGAGGACATCGACATCGACATAAGGCCCGAGGACATTCGCATCGACACCATGCGGGCTTCGGGCGCCGGCGGTCAGCACGTCAACAAGACCGATTCGGCCGTCAGGCTCACCCACATGCCCTCGGGCATCGTCATCGTCTCGGCCGAAAAGAGCCAGCACCAGAACCGGGCCATCGTGATGAAGACCCTGCGGGCCAGGCTCTACGAGTTTGAGCGGAACAAGCGCGACAGCGCCCGGTCCGAAGTGCGGCGCGAACAGGTCGGCTCGGGAGACCGGTCGGGCCGCATTCGCACCTACAATTTCCCGCAAGGGCGCGTCACCGACCACCGCATCAACCTGACGCTGTACAAACTCGACAAGGTCATCGCCGGCGAGGCGCTCGACGAACTGGTCGAGGCGCTGATCACCGAGCACCAGGCCTCCCAGCTCGCGGCGATGGACGAGGGTTCGTGACAAAGGACGATGCGCCGGAAACCATAGGCGGAGCATGGCGCCGGGCCCGCGACCGGCTGCGGGCCGCCGGCATCGAGAGTGCCAGCCTCGACGCGCGGCTTCTCGCGCAGCTCGCCTTCGGCATGAGCGCCGTCCAGCTGGCGAGCTCGGAGGCTGCCGAGGCCGACACGGCGGCGCTTCAGCGCCTGACGGAGCTGACCATGCGCCGGCTCGCGCGCGAGCCGGTCGCCCGTATCCTTGGCGAGAAGGAATTCTACGGGCTCGGCTTCGCGCTCTCGGCCGCGACGCTGGTGCCGCGGCCCGAAACCGAACTGATCGTCGATTTCGCGTTGTCGGCGCTCGACAACCGCGCCGCGCCACTGTTCCTCGATCTCGGCACCGGCACGGGCTGCATCGCCATCGCCGTGCTGGTCCATCTGCCGCGTGCCCGCGCCGTGGCGATCGACCTCAGCGCCGATGCGCTGGCGACCGCCCGGACCAATGCCGAACGGCACGGGGTTGCCGACCGCATGGATTTCAGGCGCGGCGACTGGTTCGAACCGATTGCCGCCAACGAGACGTTCGACGTGATCGTCTCGAACCCGCCCTATGTCGCTCATGCGGAAATCGACATGCTGGCGCTTGACGTGAGGGACCACGATCCCCATCTTGCACTGGATGGCGGCACCGATGGTTTCGATCCCTATCGCGTCCTGGCGCGCGAATCGGGCCGGCATCTCCCGAAAAACGGCCTGCTGATTGTCGAGCACGGAGCCGGGCAGTGGGACGGGGTTGCGGGTTTGTTGTCCCGTCACGGCTTTGTCGGAATCATCCGGCATGATGATCTGGCCGGCCTCGATCGTGTCCTTGTGGCCACCTGGCCGGGCGAATAGGCGGAACAATGGGCATTCCGGTTACCATTCCGGCCGATTCGGACAGAAATGCTGGCATTTTCCACTTGGAATAATTCGCCAAAGCATATAATTTACCGGTGCTGCCCGTCGCGCCCGAGAAAGGGGCGCAGGGAAGAACCCACCGCTCCCGGAACCAGTTTCAGGTCGCCTCCACAGGCCTCCTGCCGATGCGGTCGGAGCTTGTCTTCCGCGTACAGCACCATGAACGCTCATTACCGGTTGCGGCCAGGGCCGATTCTTGGTCCACGCAATCGCGGCGCGTGCCAAATGTCCTGAGCATTGAGAGCTGAACAAACACATGAGACCCAACCAGCAGAACAAGAACCGTTCGCGCGGGCGCAATGGCGGACGCAAGAACGTCAACCCGCTGTCGCGCAATTTCGAGAGCAACGGGCCGGACGTGAAGATCCGCGGCAACGCCGCCCACATCGCCGAACGCTATGTCCAGCTCGCCCGTGACGCCACGGCGTCCGGTGATTCGGTGACGGCCGAGAATTACTTCCAGCACGCCGAGCACTATTTCCGAATCCTTTCCGCCGCGCAGTCCCAGATGCCGCCGCGCAAGGATCTGAATTTCGATTACGACGACGATGACGGCGATGGCGACGAGACCGGCGCATCGGGCGGCGACGGCAACGATGGCGTGTCGCAAGCCGAATCCGCTTCGGGCGATGACCACGACCAGGGCGAGACCGAGCAGACCGCGGTTGTCGCCGAAAGCGAGACCAGAAGCAGCCGTCCGCGCCGCCCGCGCCGCCGCCGCTCCGGCGAGGATGCCGAGAACAAGTCCGATCCGGCCTCGGCGCCGCAGCCGGACGTTCCCGAGCTGCCGGCCTTCCTGACCGCCGGCAGCGCCAACGCGGCGGAGTGATCCGGACCGCGACGCCCCGATAGGGCCGGCGGCAGGCCGTGGAGCATCGTGCGCAAAAACGATGAGGCCGCGAAAAGTGGCGCGGCCAGGCAATTTGTCTGGATACGCGCCGCTCCGGTGTGGTCGGTTTTTCTAAGCTCCGACGACCCTTTGCCGGTTCGCCGATATGCCCATGAACAGGCCGACGGGGCGCGGAGCAAAATCCGTCAACGGGTTTGATCTGGCGCATCGCCTGTTTTCGGGTCACCGCCTATAGCCCGGACCGGCTGGCGCCGCGCGGCAGCCGAAATCCCTATTTCGTTTCGGGCCCGAGGCCCGGCCTCGCCAGGTGGAGCTGACGCGTGTACAGAGTCTGGAAACTCATTTCGAACTATTCGCTGCTCTTGATCGGCGGCGCCCTTCTCGCGCTTTTATGGGCCAATCTCGACCCCGTCACCTATCACCACTTCATCAACACCCCGCTGCTGTTCAACGGCCAGATCGGCCTTGAAGTCAGCGAATGGATTCACGAGTACGGGCCTGTCGCCGAGGCGCTGGCGCCGCCCGGTGCCGCGCGGGTCGTGACCGTCCATTTTCTGATCAACGACATGCTCATGGCGCTGTTCTTCGCCATGGCCGCCAAGGAAGTGTGGGAAGCTCTCATCCTCAACGAAGGCTCGCTCAGGGGCCGCAAGGCGGCGACCCCGCTCATCGCCACCCTCGGCGGCATGACCGGTCCGGTCCTTGTCTATCTCGGCATCGCGCTGCTGTTCGGCTCGGATACGTTCGACGCGGTGTTTCGCGGCTGGGCCGTGCCGACCGCCACCGACATCGCTTTTTCCTATCTTGTCGGCCGCATCGTCTTCGGGGCCGGTCATCCGGCGGTTCGTTTCCTTTTGCTGCTCGCCATCGCCGACGATGCCGGCGGCTTGCTGATCCTTGCCGTGTTCTATCCGACCGGCGATCTCGCGCCCCTGTGGCTTTTGCTGTCGCTCGCCGCGGCGCTCGCCGTATTCTTTGGCTTCAACTGGCTGCCGCGCCGGCTCGACAGGGGCAAGCAGGAGCGGCCGAATTCGACCTGGATGCGCAAGGTGCTCGGCCCCTGGCCCTATGTGCTCGCCGGCATCGTTTCCTGGTATGCCTTCGCCCGTTCGGGCCTGCATCCGGCGCTCGGGCTGTTGCCGATCGTGCCGGCCGTGCCGCATGCCGACCGCGGCTTCGGCATTTTCGCCGAGGCCGAGAAACACCTCACCGACCTCTTGAACCGGATGGAGCAGGCCATCAAGGCGCCGGTCGAGGTGATCCTGTTCTTCTTCGGCCTCGTCAATGCCGGCGTCGCGTTCGCCGCCATCGGCGAACCGACCCTTCTGGTCGTTATGGGCCTCATCCTCGGCAAGCCGGTGGGCATCTTCCTGTTCGGCTGGTTCGCGGCGCGGATGCTGAAGCTCGGCCTGCCGGACGGCATGAATCTCAAGGACCTGTTCGTGCTCGGCACCGTCGCCTCGATCGGCTTCACGGTGGCGCTGTTCGTTGCCTCGGTCGCCTTCGAGCCCGGACCTGTTCAGGACGCCGCCAAGATGGGGGCGCTCATGAGCTTTTTCGGCGGCGCCATCGCCATTGCCGCCGGGCTGTTGCTGCGGGTGGAAAAGGTGAAATAGCGGTTTGCTCCAGAACGCATCATGAAAGGCCGGACTTCGCGTCCGGCCTTTTCTTTTACCCATCCGCACCCATATTTGTTGTCGAATGCCGACGTCGCCGCAAGGGATGCCGGGCCTACCAACGCTTCGGGCGTTTCGGGATCGCCGTTCGGGGTCTTGAGGCGTGCCGCGAAAAGGAGCTTTGCGTCATGAACATCGAAAAATACACCGAACGCGCCCGCGGGTTCATCCAGAGCGCCCAGACCTTCGCCCTCGGGGCCGGTCACCAGCATTTCCAGCCCTCGCATCTTCTGAAGGTGCTGATGGACGACGACCAGGGCATGGCCTCGGGCCTGATCGAGCGCGCCGGCGGCAATGCGCGCGAGGTGCGCGGCGGGGTCGACCAGGCTTTGAAGAAGATACCCAAGATTTCGGGCGATGCCGGCCAGATCTATTTGAGCCGCGAACTGGCGCGGGTCTTCGAGACCGCCGAGAAGGCGGCCGAAAAGGCCGGCGACAGCTTCGTTGCGGTCGAGCGGCTGCTTTTAGCCCTCGCCATCGAGACGGACAGCGACGCGGGCCGCGCCCTTGCCGCCGCCGGGGTTACCGCCAATGGCCTCAATGCAGCGATCAACGATCTGCGGAAAGGCCGCACCGCCGACAGCGCCTCGGCCGAAAACCAGTACGACGCCTTGAAGAAATACGCCCGCGACCTGACCCAGGATGCGCGCGAGGGCAAGCTCGACCCGGTCATCGGCCGCGACGAGGAAATCCGCCGCGCCATCCAGGTCCTTTCCCGTCGCACCAAGAACAATCCGGTCCTCATCGGCGAGCCGGGCGTCGGCAAGACCGCCATCGCCGAAGGCCTGGCGCTCAGGATTGTCAATGGCGACGTGCCCGAATCGCTGAAGAACAAGGCGCTGATGGCGCTCGATCTCGGCGCCATGATCGCCGGCGCCAAATATCGCGGCGAGTTCGAGGAACGGTTGAAGGGCGTGATCAACGAGGTGCAGGCCGCCGAGGGCCAGATCATCCTGTTCATCGACGAGATGCACACCCTGGTCGGCGCCGGCAAGTCCGACGGCGCCATGGATGCATCGAACCTCATCAAGCCGGCCCTGGCGCGCGGCGAGTTGCACTGCGTCGGCGCAACGACCCTCGACGAATACCAAAAGCATGTCGAAAAGGACGCGGCCCTGGCGCGGCGTTTCCAGCCGGTCTTCATCGACGAGCCCAATGTCGAGGATTCGATCTCGATCCTTCGCGGCATCAAGGAAAAATACGAACTGCATCACGGCGTCCGTATTTCGGACTCGGCGCTCGTTGCCGCCGCGACGCTTTCCAACCGCTACATTTCCGACCGTTTCCTGCCCGACAAGGCCATCGACCTCGTCGACGAATCGGCGGCGCGCCTTCGCATGCAGATCGATTCCAAGCCCGAGGCGCTCGACGAGCTCGACCGCCGCATTATCCAGTTGAAGATCGAGCGCGAGGCCCTGAAGAAGGAAACGGACGACGGCTCGAGGACCAGGCTTTCAAAGCTCGAAAGCGAACTCGCCGACCTCGAGGACGAGGCCTCGGCCTTGACCCAGCGCTGGCAGAGCGAAAAACAGCGCCTCGCCGGGGCGCAAAAGCTCAAGGAAGAACTCGACGCCGCCCGCTCGCAGCTCGAAATCGCCCAGCGCGCGGGCGATCTCGCCCGCGCCGGCGAGCTCGCCTATGGCATTGTTCCCGATCTCGAAAAAAGGATCGCCGCCGCCGAGGACGCCGACCGGGACGGAAGGCCGGACGACAGTCTCCTCGCCGAGGAGGTTGTCACCCCGGCCCATATCGCCCAGGTCGTCTCGCGCTGGACCGGCATTCCCGTCGACAAGATGCTCGAGGGCGAGCGCGACAAGCTCCTGCGCATGGAAGACGAGCTTTCCAAGCGCGTCATCGGCCAGGAGGATGCCCTTGCCGCGGTCTCCCGCGCCGTTCGCCGCTCGCGCGCCGGTTTGCAGGACCCGAACCGGCCGATCGGCTCGTTCATCTTCTTGGGCCCGACCGGCGTCGGCAAGACCGAGCTGACCAAGGCATTGGCGCAATTCCTGTTCGACGACGAGACGGCCATGGTCCGGCTCGACATGTCGGAATTCCAGGAACAGCACTCGGTCGCAAGGCTGATCGGCGCCCCGCCCGGCTATGTCGGCTATGACGAGGGCGGCGTGTTGACCGAGGCGGTCCGGCGCCGGCCCTACCAGGTTGTTCTGTTCGATGAGATCGAGAAGGCCCACACCAAGGTCTTCGATGTGTTGTTGCAGGTGCTCGACGACGGCAGGCTGACCGACGGCCAGGGGCGCACCGTCGATTTCCGCAACACCCTCATCATCATGACCTCCAATATCGGTTCGGTCTATCTGGCTGAATTGAAGGAAGGCGAGGAGGCCGATCTGGTGCGCGGACGGGTGATGGACGAATTGAAAATGAATTTCCGCCCGGAATTCCTCAACCGCGTCGATGACATCCTGTTGTTCCACAAGCTGGCCCGCGCCCATATGGGCGCCATCGTCGACATCCAGGTCGCGCGCCTCAAAAGGCTCCTCGCCGACCGCGAAATCACCCTCGAACTGACCCCGGCCGCCCGCGACTGGCTCGCCAACGAGGGCTATGATTCCGCCTATGGCGCCAGGCCGCTGAAGCGCGTGCTGCAGCGCGAGGTGCAGGACGGTCTCGCCGAGGCGGTCCTTGCCGGCGAGGTCGTCGACGGCTCTCATGTCGTCATCGATGCCGGCGAGATCGGGCTAACGATCAACGGCCACAACCAGGCCGGCTCGGCCCATCGCCGCAGCGCCGGCGGCAGCGCAACGACGGTGCATTAGGTCGTTTCGTGCTTAGTTGGAAGCGGATGCCTCTTGCACCTCTCCCTTTGGGGGAGAGGTCGACGCGAAGCGTCGGGTGAGGGGGCCTTGCTGCAAACTCGGCAAAGGCCCCCTCACCCGGACCTTCGCTATCGCTAAGGTCCGACCTCTCCCCCAAGGGAGAGGTCAAGGAGCAGGGCCACCCCATCCTCCCCCGCGTAGCGGGGGAGCGACTGTCTTGGAGGTCAAGCGTTTTGCCATGGTTTGTTGTCCCGGACGATAGCGTTGAGGATGGTGATGAGCTTGCGCATGACGGCGATGACGGCGACGATTTTGGGCTTGCCGT
>Ga0180009_10000313_pt1 | contig 68508 bp, 56 predicted proteins | sample OS_PC_MetaG_FD_123537 | JGI IMG/M metagenome (GOLD analysis project Ga0180009, IMG submission 123537) | Groundwater microbial communities from the Aspo Hard Rock Laboratory (HRL) deep subsurface site, Sweden - OS_PC_MetaG | ecosystem: Environmental > Aquatic > Deep subsurface > Groundwater... | reverse complement strand
GGGATCATTATCATATTTTTTTAAAATCTTAACAACCCGTTCCGGTCGTTTTTTAATCATCCCTAAGACACAGGCAAGATTCACATCAAAGTTTGCATTTAAATACTTTTCTTTATTCAGGGCAATGTCCTGGATAATGAAAAAAGATATTTTTGACAAAGCAGATATTTCAATATTGATAATTGGCATAAGGGCAGGATAATTATCCCGTACCAGTTCCAGCACTGCATACAGCGGCAGTTTTCCGGAAACCACAAGTGCTTTAAAGGCATGGAATGCTTCTTGTTTGTCACACTTATAAAACAATTCTAAGATCGGATAAAAAAGTTCCGGGTAACTCCCCATTGAAGAATTTTCAATAATATTATAAATGGCAATCCTTACTTTTTTCACCTCTTCGGTTGCCAGAATATCTAACAGCATTTCTGAAGATATTTTGGTGACGACCATTGCCAATGCTTTGAGTCCCATGATTTTTATTTCAGGAGATGGAGATCCTATTTCCTTGAAAATAATCTGGTCAGGATCCCGTAAATCAGGATGGATATTATTTAAAAACGGATCTGCATCTCTTTGCCGGTCAAAAAGACTGGCATAAAATGCAATAACCGGTTTTCTTTGTTTAATTGATTTTAAAATCCGGTTAAATGACAATCCAAATTTAAACCGGATACTTGGATCTGTTTGAAGATATTGATCCACAAGGGCAAGGCGACCGGTTTCAGACACTGTGAAGATAATTTTTTCCATGGCACTCACAGAGACAAATCCCTTATACACAGCCTTGAATGCAAAATAAGCCCCCTTACCGCCGAATTCAAGTAATATTTTAAAAAAATAACTCAGTTCATTGAATGTCATGTCCGGATTGATATGGGAATATAGTCTTGTACACACAGAGGCGGATGCTTTCATCCCCTTTAAGCATTGCTTTTTATCGGATGGATCTATTAAAAGATTACAAATCTTGGATTGAATGGTTTCAAGGCTTATTCTGGCATTATTTCTTACGGAAAAATGATAAGAGGTGATCCCGGCCAAAACCGGCAGAATGGCAAGTTCCGGTTCTAAATTTTGTGCTTTTTCAACAACAATGGCTTTTTTTTCTTCGGATAATTTTTCCCATTGGGCTTCAAACGTATTGGAATCAAACTCTTTGACTAAGGAATCCATGATGAATATAATTTTCCCGTTTGTACATTTATAAATAAAAATGATATAGGGGTATGTTTAAAATCTTTATAGTTAATTAACTTTTATATCACAATAGAATAATTTATGAAATTATTTGAACCAAATACTGAGAATAAAAAAGCCGCCAATGAATACAATGCAGAATCAATTGAAGTCTTAAAGGGCCTTGATCCTGTCAAAAGAAGACCCGGAATGTACACGGATACTTCCAGCCCGGATCACCTGGCATTTGAAGTCATTGACAATAGTGTGGATGAAGCCATTGCAGGATATGCTACTACCATTGATGTTATACTAAAAAAGGATCAATCCGTTATTGTTTCGGATAACGGCCGCGGAATGCCGGTGGATATTCATCCTGAAGAAAAAATATCCGGTGTGGAATTGATCATGTCAAAACTCCATGCCGGTGCCAAATTTTCCAATAAAGACTATAGTTATTCAGGAGGGCTTCATGGTGTTGGGGTTTCTGTTGTCAACGCATTATCCTCCTATCTGACAATTCATATCAAACGGAACGGACAGGAATATTGTATCGGTTTTCAAAACGGATTTAAAACCAAAGAGCTTGCCATTGTCAAAAAAATTGATAAAAAAGAAACCGGAACATCTCTTCAATTTTACCCTGATACTTCCTATTTTGACAGGCCATTGGTTTCAAAAACAGCTTTGAAAACCGCATTAAAATCCAAAGCCATTCTTTGCAAGGGACTTGTCACAAGTTTTTATGATGAAGCATCAGATGAAAAAACCACATGGAAATATGATCATGGGATAGATGAGTATCTCAATGAAAATTTAAAGGAAAGAAACTGCGTCTTTTCCTCTCCTTTTGCAGGGGATCTTTCCGGAGAAGATCTTCAGCTCATATGGGCGGTTAACTGGACCCTGGAATCAGGCCCGAATCCTGAAGAAAGTTTTGTTAATCTTATCCCCACCAAATTGGGCGGAACCCATGTGAACGGATTTCGATCCGGTTTATTAGAGTCTGTCAGAGAATTTTGCAAATTTAGAAACCTTTTGCCCAAAGGGGTGTATCTGGCGCCGGAAGATATCTGGGATAATGTGGGGTATATCCTGTCGGTAAAGCTTTCCGATGCCCAGTTCTCCGGACAGACAAAAGAAAGACTGTCTTCACGTCATTGTGCCAATCTTGTGAATATTCAAATCCGGGATGCTTTCAGTCTGTGGTTGAATCAGAATATTGAACAAGGGGAAAAACTTGCAGCCATTGCCATTGAAAATGCAAAAAACCGGGTAAAAAAGGCCCAGAAGATTACTCAGAAAAGGACATCCAACGGCACCACCCTTCCGGCCAAATTGTCCGACTGTACAAGTCTTGACAAAAAAAGGCGGGAACTGTTTTTTGTAGAAGGTGATTCTGCCGGCGGGTCTGCAAAGCAGGCAAGAGACAGGCGGTTTCAGGCGATTATGCCCTTACGCGGAAAAATTTTAAATACATGGGACCTTGAATCTTCTGCCATCATTGAATCCAGGGAAATCAGGGATATCTCCCAGGTTCTAGGCGTTTTGCCGGGATCTGAAGACATGTCCAGGCTCAGGTATGATAAAATATGTATCCTGGCAGATGCTGATTCTGACGGGTTGCACATCGCAACATTGATGTGTGCCCTGTTTTTAAAACATTTTCCCCAACTTGTAAAACAAGGGCATATTTATATTGCCATGCCGCCTTTGTACAGGATTGATGTAGGCAAAGAAGTTTTTTATGCCCTGGATGACTCGGAAAAAGAAAATATTATCAAACGGATCACCCGACGTAAAAAACAGGGTAAAATTAATATCCAGAGATTCAAAGGTCTGGGTGAGATGAATCCGTCCCAGCTTAAAGAAACAACCATTTCTCCGGATTCCAGGCGACTGGTCTAATTATACGTCAATAATACATCAATAGAATCCTTAAAAGAGGTCTATGATATCATGGATATGCTTTTGGGTAAGAAAAGGGCAAAGGACAGAAAAACCTGGATCGAAACCGAAGGCAATATAAAAGAGATTGAGCTATGAAAGAAACGCTTCCCTCAGCAATTGAAGATTATGAAAAAATACCGTTTCAAGACTTTGCCCAGAAGGCGTATTTAAACTATTCAATGTATGTTATTTTGGATCGGGCCCTGCCCCATATCGGTGACGGATTAAAACCGGTCCAGAGAAGAATTGTTTATTCCATGAGCCAGCTGGGATTGTCCTCTACAGCCAAATTTAAAAAATCGGCAAGAACGGTCGGGGATGTTTTAGGCAAGTTTCACCCCCATGGGGATACGGCCTGCTACGAAGCCATGGTTTTGCTGGCACAACCGTTTTCGTTAAGATATCCATTGGTCGACGGCCAGGGGAACTGGGGGGATCCCAATGATCCTAAATCTTTTGCTGCCATGAGATATACTGAATCCAGATTATCAAAATATGCACAGATTTTTCTTCAGGAACTTGAACTGGGTACCGTCGGCTGGGTACCCAATTTTGACGGGACCCTTAATGAACCCACACTTCTTCCGGCCCGCCTGCCCAATATTTTATTAAACGGTTCTACCGGCATAGCCGTTGGTATGGCCACCAGCATCATGCCGCATAACCTGCGCGAGGTTGCAAAGGCGTTGATTCATTTAATTGATAATGAGGCGGCAACCCTTGACAGCATCTGTAAGATTATCAAAGGACCGGACTTTCCCACCGATGCGGAAATCATTACCTCTGCCGCGGAAATAAAAGAGATCTACCAGACAGGAACCGGCAGAATAAAGATGCGGGCAAAATTCCATGTGGAAGATTCGGAAATTATTTATACCGCCCTGCCCCATCATGCCTCTACTGAAAAAATTTATGAACAGATTGCCGCCCAGATGGAAGCCAAGAAGCTTCCAATGGTCAGTGACATAAGAGATGAATCAGATCACGAAGAACCGACACGCCTTGTTGTGATACCCCGATCAAACCGGGTAGACCTGAATGCGTTAACCGATCATCTGTTTGCAACAACCGATCTTGAAAAATCATACTCATTCAACATGAACATGATCGGCATCAACGGCAGGCCCCAGGTTAAAAACCTGCTGGATATCCTGACGGAATGGCTTGAATTCAGGGCAGAAACCGTAAGAAAGAAGTTAAATTTCAGGTTGGAAAAAATCATCAGCCGGCTTCATATTTTAGAGGGGTTACTGATCGCTTTTCTAAATATCGATGAGGTGATAAAAATCATCAGAAAATCGGATGAGCCTAAAACCGACCTGATCAAGGCATTTGCATTAAGTGATGTTCAAGCTGTGGCCATTCTGGAAATCAGGCTGCGCCAACTTGCCCGGTTGGAAGAAGTCAAGATTAAGGCTGAAAAAAAGGATCTGGAATCCCAGAGAAAAAATCTTGAAAAAGTCTTAGGCAATGAAACTGCATTTAAAGATTATATAAAAGAAGAAATCAGATCCGATGCAAAAGAATATGGCGATAAAAGAAGATCCCCCATTAAAGAGCGCAAGGAAGCAGAAAAATTTTCAGTTACCGATGTGATGGATATCGAGCCAATAACCGTTATCTTATCAACAAACGGCTGGATCAGATCTGCCAAAGGTCACGAGATTAACCCTGAATCGGTTAAGTTCAAATCCGGGGATTCGCTTATGGGGCATTTGCGGACCAAAAGCGATAAACCCATTATCTTTTTGGATAATATGGGCAGAAGCTATATGCTGTTTTCCCATTGTCTTCCTTCAGCAAGGGGAAATGGGGAACCTTTAACCGGCCATTTGTCCATCCAGCCCAATGCAGCGGTTAAATTTATGCTGTCAGGAGAAAGCAGCGATCATTTCCTGGTCGGTTCTGACAACGGGTATGGATTTATAATAAAATTTGATGATTTTTTAACCAATTATAAAAACGGCAAGGCGGTTATCACATTAAAAGACAATCATCAATTATTACCCCCTCAGAATATTGTTGATCTGGAAAAAGACAGCATTGCCGCTGTTACGTCTAATGGAAGGCTCTTGATATTCACAGTGAATCAACTGCCGTACTTAAAGAAAGGCCAGGGAAATAAAATCATTTCCATCCCTAAAAAAGAGTTGCGTTCACCAACTCCTGAAAGACTCAAATTCCTTAAAATATTGCCATTATCCGCTAACCTTGTTATACATGCAGGCAAGCACTATCTGAAATTGAGTCCTGGAAACCAAAAGGATTATACAGGCATGAGAGGTCATAGAGGGAAAAAGCTTCCCCGTGGATACCAAAATGTTGATAAAGTGGAAATTGAGCCAAATGAACTTTTTAATGATGAATAATGAAAAAAATATATTTTAATTATTTTATCTTTATAAACCTCATCGGTCTATTGTCTTTTTTTGTTTTTTTATCGGTAGTGATTCATAACAAAGAATTCGGTTCTGATCTCAGCAGTGTGGAAAGGATAAAAAAAACCGGGATATTACGGCTTATCACCAGTAATTCCATCAATACCTATTATTATTATAATGATGAGCCTGCCGGATTTGAGTATGATCTTGCTGTGGAATTTGCCAAGTTTCTCAATGTTGATATTGATGTTGTTACCCCTGGCTGGAATACAATGTTTTCATACCTTGAACAGGGAAAAGGAGATTTTATAGCAGCCGGACTTGCCATTACCCGGGAAAGACTTGAAAAAGTAAATTTTTCAATTCCGTATATGACCATCCAGCAGCATATTATCCATCATAAGTTTGTTTTTGGACCTAAAAATATTGAAGACCTGACGTTTCGAACCCTCCATGTCGGGCGGGGAACATCCCATCATTCACGGCTCAGGGAAATCAAAAAATCAGGCATTGATTTAAAATACATCCTGCATGACAATGTACCCACCGAAGAACTGATCCGTATGGTCCACAACAGGGAGATAAAGTTTACGGTTGCTGATAATAATATTGCTTATCTGAATCAAAGATATTATCCGGATATCCAGATCGGTATACCCCTTCAGGAGAAAGAATCCCTGGCCTGGGCCGTCAATAAGAATGATCCGCAAATGCTGGAGCAGATTAATAAATTCTTCCTTTATGCAAATGAAACAGGATTATTAAAACAGATATCTGATAAATACTATGCCAATATTGAAGATTCAGACCCCTTTGATTTAAAAAGATTTCATGAACGAATCAAAACACGGCTGCCAAAGTATAAGGAAATGATTATCAAAGAATCCATAAAGTACGGCTTTGACTGGAAACTTTTGGCAGCAGTGGTATACCAGGAATCCCATTTTAATCCAAATGCAAGAAGTTTCACAAATGTCCGTGGATTAATGCAGGTAACCACGGTTACAGCCGAAGAAATGGGAATTGAAAATCGTTTAAAACCATCCCAAAGCATTAAAGCCGGTATAAAATACCTTGATAAAATGGTTAAAAAATTCGAATATGTTGAGGATGACTATGAAAGGCTGTTGTTTGCCCTGGCAAGTTACAATATCGGATATGGACATGTGACCGATGCCATTCAAATCGCCAAAGACCTGGAACTGGATGAAACCAAATGGCAAAATTTAAAAACAGCCCTGCCATTATTATCAAAATCAAAATATTATAAAAAAACCAGATATGGCTATGCAAGAGGTTGGGAGCCTGTTCAATATGTTGAACGTATCCTTACCTATTTTGATATACTGAAGCAAAAAGAAATTGATTAACCATTCATTCACATTTCCGGTTCAAGGAGCTGTTGTCCAGGATGGCAGCCAGGCGGATTCCATTAAAGGGATGCTTGTAAAACCATTTAAAATGCCCGAACAAAAGCAAATCCTTGATAAGGTACTAAAATAAAGGTATCTTGCAAAAAATAATTTTAATTTGTCAAAGGAATAAAAAATTTGACTTGATTCATTCAATTTATTACTTAAAATTCAATAATTATTATTAAAATGACAACAACCAAAGAATAAAAAACAGATATAAAAGAGAAAAATTGATGACAACAAAAATTCTGATCAATGCATTAGATCCCGATGAAAACAGAATTGTAGCGCTAACAGATAACAAGCTTGAACAATTTCATATTGAAACAACTGCCATACAGGTAACACAAGGCAATATCTACAAAGGGATTGTCACAAGAGTTGAGCCCAGCCTTCAGGCTGTTTTTGTTGATTATGGTGCCCCCAAAAATGGATTTCTACAAAAAAACGAAATCCATAAAGATTATTTTCAGGATGTTGAAACCGGTGAAAAAGCTTTGTTTAATCTAATCAAAAAGGGTCAGGAACTTATTGTGCAGGTGACAAAGGACCCGATCAGTCAAAAAGGGGCCATGCTGACAACCTTTATCTCTTTGCCGGGTAGACTATCCGTTCTAATGCCGGGAAATTCAACAAAAGGCGTATCCCGAAAAATCAGTGACGAGGAGGAAAGAAAACGACTTGTCGGCATCATGAAAAAAATAGATGTGCCGGAAGGGTTTGGCATGATCGTCAGGACAGCGGGTAAAAATTCTACAAAAACCATGTTGAATGCCGATTTAAAATACCTGATGCGGGTATGGAAAAATATTGATGCCATGGCCATAAAAAACAGCGCCCCATCAATGCTCTACAAAGAACAAACCCTTGCTGTGCGATCTTTACGGGATTATTTTACATCCGATGTCAATGAGATCCTTATCGACAGTCCTGAAATTTATAAAGAGGTCATAGATTTCATAAGTATTATTGCTCCGAAACAAAAACAGATTGTCAAACTATTCAATGGTGAAAAACCCATTTTTACCAAATATCAAGTTGAAGACCAGATTGCCTCTATTTATAAAAAAGAAGTTGCCCTTAAATCAGGCGGATTTCTTGTTATTGAACAAACAGAAGCCCTGGTTTCCATTGATGTTAATTCAGGAAAATCCACAAAAAAGAAAAATATTGAAGAAACTGCCTTTCATACAAATATTGAAGCCTGTGAGGAAGTGGCGCGCCAATTGAGACTCCGTGATATGGGCGGGTTGATTGTGGTTGATTTCATAGATATGAAAGAACGCCGGCATAAATCTGACATCACCAAAACCTTAAAAAAGCATTTGAAATCCGATAAAGCCAAAACAAAAGTCGGGGGGATTTCAACATTTGGATTATTGGAAATGTCACGGCAGCGAATCCGACATTCAATCACCTATGGAAGTCATGAAACCTGCAGACATTGTAAGGGCAGGGGTCAAATTCCTTCTGTAGAAACCCAGGGGCTTGCATTTTTAAGACAGTTGAACTTAAAAACATTAAAACCTGAAATCAAGGAAGCAACGGGAGTTTTACCCAATGAGGTGGCAAGTTACCTGTTAAACAAAAAAAGAGAGGAACTGACTGAAATAGAATCAAAAAGAAAGATTTTAATTACAATTGAGGGAGATCCGAATATGGTTTCCGGTGATAATAAAGTCGTTATAATTACAGATACCAATTGAAGACCTTTCTTGACATAAATCATTCTATTGTGTATCTGAAACAATTTCAATCTTAATATGAAAGGAGAACACATGCTCCTGAAAAAGAATGAAAAAACAAAAACCATGACTATTGTTGCCGTGATTTTATTTGGGGTATTTTTGTTGGGTGCTCTGTATTTTAACACCTCTCAAAAAAAGGTATTGCCAACAATAAAAGACAAGATTGCAGTACCCCAAAACCTTAAAGATAAAGAGAAGAACCCTACTGCCAATGCGGATGGGACCGTGCAAGGCGACATTGTTGTCTTACCGGCCATTGATTATAAATATCTGAAAAAAGATGAAAAACTCAAAGCACTTATGATCTCCCGCAAAGAGAGTCTTGGAATTAAAAAAAGCCTTGATATGATTGTTCATTCTGATGAGAACTTTAAAATTGGTGATATTCAAATTTCCATGAGAGATATTTTGGAAAAGGCATTTATTAAACAAGGAGAGGTGTTTGAAGAAAAAATTGATGCATCCGGGGCTGTTCAACCCCAAAAAATAAAAGCGTATGGAATTTATGTGGTTCAGCCGGGTGATAACATATGGAATATTCATTTTAATATTTTAAAAGAATTTTATGAATTTCAAGGCATAAATGTGTCTCCCAAGGCAGATGAACCGATTGATCAGGGGATGAGTTCAGGTGTAGGGAAAATTTTAAAATTTTCAGAAACTATGGTCATTATATACAATCTTATTGAAAAAAAAGTGGATTTAACGATTGATCTTCTTGAACCCTTAAGTAAGATTGTTGTTTACAATATGGATGAAGTCTTTTCACTTCTCCAGGAAGTTAACTATGATAATATAGACAGAATCCAGTTTGATGGAAAAACCATCTGGATTCCTGCTAAAAAATCATAACTTTATATTTATTCTAAGGAGGATTTATTTTGATTAGCACAGCATATGCAATGGGACAGGCTGGCGGACAGGCAGGGCAAGCCGGTGGAATAGCAGGCTTTTTACCCATTATTATTTTATTTGCAATTTTTTATTTTCTTTTGATTCGACCCCAGCAGAAAAAAGCCAAGGAACATAAGGAAATGATATCCAATTTAAAAAAAGGGGCCAGAATCGTTACATCCGGTGGTATCTTTGGAACCATCCAAAGCATAGATGATGCAACCATCGGGCTTGAGATAGCTGAAAAGGTAAAAATAAAAATTTCCAGGGGAAATGTTGCAGCCGTACTTTCTGATACTGACGCTGTTTTGCAAGAAGATAAAAAGAAAAAATAAATCCATTAGGAGTAATTAGATTGAAACCGTTTACCTTTAAAACTGTATTGATTCTGTGTGTTGTTGTTGCAGCAATTGTCTGTTTGCTTCCTACATTCTTTAATTGCTGGCCCCATAAAAAAATCAACCTGGGGTTGGATCTTCAAGGCGGAATGCATCTTATACTGGAGGTTCAGAATATCAAAGCGGTTGAAGCAGAGGTTGAAAGAACCGTACAGGAAATCAAAAAACGACTTAGAGAAAAGGGTGTGAAACACTTAGGCATTTCCCGTCTGAATGACAACTCTATTCTTGCAAAATTCCAAAGTGGTGAAGACAAATCAGGATTTGAGACTGTTATTTCAAAAGATTTTGAAAATCTTGTTACCCAAACTCCTCATACGGATAATAATATTATTTCTTATAAATTAGCCCTGCAGGAAAAAGAAATCGACACCATTAAAAAGATGGCAACTGAACAGGCACTTGAAACCATTCGCAACAGGGTTGATGAGTTTGGCGTGAGTGAGCCGGATATCAGAATACAGGGCGAAAACAGGATCCTGTTGCAGCTTCCGGGTATAAAAGATCCTGAGAGGGCAAAAGATCTTATCGGAAAAACAGCCCAATTGACATTCCAACTGGTTGATGAAGACGCGGATGTTAATCTGGCTGCTAATGGAACACCGCCTGTAGGAGATGAAATACTGTATCAGAATAAGGTTGATCCAGGTTCGGGTACATCCAGCAAGGTTGCTTTTTTAATTCAAAAAAGAATTCTTTTGGACGGCAGCCTCTTAACCGATGCAAGAGTTGAGTTTGACCAATATCAACAGCCCCAGGTCGGCATTGCATTCAACCGAAAGGGTGCCAGGATTTTTGACCGGATCACCGGGGAAAATATCCATAAACGGCTGGCCATTGTGCTGGATAAATCAGTATACTCGGCCCCAACCATTCAGGACAGAATCGCCGGGGGAAAGGCAGTCATCACCGGCAGTTTTACATTGAATGAAGCAAAGGATCTTGCCATTGCGCTGAGAGCCGGTTCTTTGCCGGCACCTGTCACCATCATTGAAGAGAGAACAGTGGGTCCCACGCTTGGTGCGGATTCCGTCCGCATGGGTCTTGTTTCAATGGTTATCGGCGGGCTTCTTGTGATCCTGTTTATGGTCATATACTATAAAGGTGCCGGTTTAATCGCTGATCTGGCTTTGATTATTAATATCATTCTGATCGGAGGCGGACTTGCTGCCTTCCAGGCAACCTTAACCCTGCCCGGAATCGCAGGCATCATTTTGACAATCGGTATGGCTGTGGATGCCAATGTGATTATTTTTGAAAGAATCAGAGAAGAGCTCAGGGCTGGAAAAACTGCTCTGGCATCTGTTCACGCAGGTTTTGACAGGGCTAGCTTAACCATCCTTGATGCCAATGTCACCACCCTTATTGCAGCCCTGGTTCTTTACCAGTTTGGTACGAGCCAGATTAAAGGCTTTGCCGTTACACTTGGCCTTGGCATTGTTGCAAGTCTTTTTACCGCACTGGTTGTCTCAAAAATTATTTTTGAGTTGGTTCTTAAACGCAAACAATCGTCTACAATAAGTATATAAAGGAAATATATAATGCAGCTCATCAAGTCTGATATCAACATAGACTTTATCGGTAAACACAATATTGGATATGCTATATCCATCATTTTGATTCTTTTAAGCATTGGCTCTCTTATTGTTCATAAGGGACCAAACTATGGAATTGATTTTGTTGGCGGGACATTAATCCAAATTAAATTTTCCCAAGAAGTGGCTGTTGGGAAAATACGAGACGGTTTGTCAAACGTTGGCCTTAAAGACGCGTCAGTGCAAAATTTCGGACTGGCTGAGGATCATGAATTTTTAATTCGGACCAGCAACTCTGAAATGACCAGCAAGGGATTATCGCAATCCATAGCCCAGGCGGTCAAAGCATCAACCGGAATCGACCCTGAAATCAGAAGAGTGGAAATGGTTGGACCTCAGGTGGGTAAAGATTTAAGGAAAAGTGCACTTTTAGCCATTTTTTATTCTTTACTTTTTATCACCATCTATATTTCAGGCAGATTTGAACAGAAATTGATCTTATCAGCTGTGACAGCGGGTTCTCTGATGACGGCAGTCTATTTTCTATCTGTATTTAATGTCAGTATCATTGTTCTCATTACAGCAGCCTTAGTTGTAACGCTGATATTATTTTGGGTCTTGCAGCTCAAATACGCCATGGGTGCGATTGTGGCGCTGTTACACGATGTTGTGATAACCGTAGGGATTTTTTCAATCCTGAACCTGGATTTTTCTTTACCGATTATTGCAGCACTTTTAACTATTATCGGGTATTCGTTAAATGACACCATCATTGTATTTGACCGGATCAGAGAAAATATTAAAGGCGCAAAAACAGCGAGTGCGCTGCCGCTGTTGTTTAACAAAAGTATCAATGAAACGCTTTCAAGAACCATTTTAACTTCGTTGACAACATTAATCGTCCTTTTTGCATTATATTTTCTTGGCGGTGAAATTATCCATAATTTTGCATTTGCCATGATTGTGGGTATTTTTGTCGGTACATATTCTTCAATATTTGTGGCAAGCCCAATTGTTCTTGCTGTCAGCAAAAGGTAATGTTATGCCCTGCTTGAAAAATCGTTTATGTAAAAGTGTTTGTCTTCTTGCCCTGTTGTTTTTCTTTGTTTCCTGCGGCTCTATGAATTATTTTAAAAAAGGCCCGGGAAACAAAGACCCACAAACTGCCGAGCAGATAAGCTTATCCCGTGTTGAATCAGAACTTTCAGATATCAAGCAGGATCAGAAAAATTTGACGCTTCAAATGGAGGCTAAGGATACCACCATAGTAAAACTTCAGGATAATATCTTGAACCTGGAAAAAAAGATTGCACTTCTTGAAAAAAACACCCCTCCGGTAGCTCCTATTCAGTATAAAATTGAATATACAAACCCGGCTGTTCTCTATGGAAAAGCAAGAACACTTCTCATTGAAGATAACTTTTTAAATGCTGCCACATTGTTTACCGAGTTTATCAAACAGCATCCCGACCATAGTCTGGCAGACAATGCCGTCTATTGGCTGGGTGAGTGCCACTATTCTCTGGGAGATTATGAAAAAGCAATTTTGGTATTCAAAGATCTTGAAACCAAATACCCTGCATCAGAAAAAGTTCCAGATGCAATTTTAAAACTGGGATATTCATATTTATCCGTAAATGATACCAACAGGGCTCATCACTATTTAAAAAAAGTGCTCAAAAAATACCCTTTTTCACCGGCTGCTGAAAAAGCTCAAGAAAAACTAAGGAGTTTTGAATAAATCCCATTTTAAGAATGCCCGATTCTTTTGAAAAATATCTACCCTGGTTTACGCTGCGGGAAATCCCGTTTCTGGGTAATACAATGTATAAAAAATTAATCGATCATTTTCAATCGCCTGAAACGGTTTTAAAGGCCTCTGAAAGTCAGCTCAGACAGGTTGAAAAAATATCTTCAAAAATTATTAACGGCATTACACACCATCAAATATTTCAAGATAGCGCAAAAAAAGAACTGGAGTTTATTTTTAAAAAAAACATTCAAATTGTTACGTTGACCGATGCTTTTTATCCTGTTTTGCTAAAACAGATTTCAGATCCGCCGCCGTATCTGACATATCTTGGAAAGATAGATAACAGCGCTCCGTGTATTTCTATTATTGGATCAAGAAATGCGACATCTTATGGGTTAAGTACGTCTGAAAATCTTTCCTATCGCCTTGCCAAAAAAGGATTTCAGATTGTCAGCGGCCTGGCAAGAGGAATTGATGCCATGGCACATAAAGGTGCCTTGAATGCAAAAGGAAAGACCATTGCTGTGATGGGTTCAGGATTAAATAAAATATATCCCCGGGAAAACAACCCTCTTTTTCAGGCTATTGCAGAAAACGGTACTGTTTTTTCGGAATTTAAAATAAATACGGATCCATTTCCAAAAAATTTTCCCATTCGAAATCGAATCATTGCAGGCCTGTCCTGTGGCAGCGTTATTGTTGAAGCTGCAAAGAGAAGCGGTTCTCTAATCACTGCCCGGCTGGCCACTGAATATAACCGGGAGGTGTTTGCGGTTCCCGGAAGCATAAAATCGAAAAAAAGTGAGGGCACGCATTCTCTGCTAAAGCAAGGGGCAAAGCTTGTGGAAAATGAAATGGATATTATTGATGAGCTCCATCATTTTATTCATGAAAAAAAAGAAAATTATCCTCAGGTATGTTTACAAAATCAAAAAACACCCCATGATAAAAGCTGTAAACCAAATGAACATGAAATTATAAATTTTTTAGAACCCTATCCTGTGCATATTGATGTACTCATTGAAAAAAGCGGGATGGAGTGTTCCAAGGTCACATCTCAATTGCTTGATTTGGAATTGGAAGGCAAAGCAAATCGCCATCAGGGTAATTATTATTCTATCTCGGAGGAACACCATTGACAAAACCCCTTATCATCGTCGAATCTCCAACAAAAATAAAAACATTAAAAAAATATGTGGGAAAAGAGTTTAATGTTGGTGCAAGTGCTGGCCATATCAGGGATCTTCCCGTTAAAACCCTTGGAATAGATATTGAAAAAAATTTTGCAGCCAAATATGTCAATATAAAAGACAAAGCCAAAGTTATTGCCAATTTAAAAAACCTGGCCAAGGATACCAATGAAATTTATCTTGCCCCTGACCCTGACCGCGAGGGGGAAGCCATTGCATTCCATATTATGGATATTTTAAAGAAAAAAGACCGGATTTTTCATCGTGTTCTGATTCATGAATTAACAAAAAAAGGCATTCAGGAGGCATTGCAGCATACAAAGGAACCTGATGTTGACAAATATGATGCGCAGCAGGCAAGAAGAAAACTTGACCGGATTGTGGGGTATCAGATTTCTCCTTTATTATGGCAAAAAGTCCAAAGAGGATTAAGTGCCGGAAGAGTTCAATCCGTTGCGGTTAAAATTATCTGTGACAGGGAAAGAGAAATCAGAAAATTTGTTCCGGAAGAATTCTGGACCATCACGGCCGATCTTCTTGCCCAGTATCCCCCTGAATTTAATGCCGGCCTTATTAAAATCAACAACAAAAAAGCAAAAATTGAAAACCAGGAGCAAGCATCCGCTATTTTAGAGGATCTTGAAACAGCACAATTTGTCATCCATGAGATAAAGACCAAAACAATCAAACGAACGCCCGCCCCCCCTTTTATTACCAGCAAGCTGCAACAGGATGCCATCAATCGTTTAAGATTTTCCGCTCGAAAAACAATGATTGTTGCACAACAGCTGTATGAAGGTATTGAGATCGGAACAGGGGGGCCTGAAGGTCTGATCACCTATATGCGTACGGATTCTACCAGAATTGCACCGGATGCGGCCCAAGAAGCACAAAAATTTATTAGTGAGACCTTTGGAAACGACTTTGCATTAAAAAAACCCCGATTCTTTAAAAACAAAAACAAAGTCCAGGATGCCCATGAAGCCATACGACCCACATCAATATCCCATACACCCCAAGCGCTTAAAAATTTTTTAACGCCGGATCAGTTTCAACTCTATGATCTGATATGGAAACGATTTGTTGCATCACAAATGGCTCAGGCCATTATTGATCAAAAAACAATTTTGATTCAGGCCACAGATAAGTATCTGTTTTCTGTCAGCGGTTCAACCGTGAGGTTTCCTGGTTTCATGAGCCTTTATTCCCAAGATCAGGAGTCAGCTGAAAAAGAAATACAGGCACTGCCCGATGCAATAGTCGGGGCAGCTTTAAAAACAATAAAGATTCTTCCCAAACAACATTTCACAAAGCCGCCGCCACGGTTTTCCGAGGCATCATTGGTCAAAGAGCTTGAAAAAAACGGTATCGGCCGACCCAGTACCTATGCCTCCATTTTATCCGTCATCAGGGATAAAGGCTATGTTGACCTTATCAATCGATTTTTTATTCCCAGTGAACTCGGATTTATTGTAAATGATCTTTTGGTCACTTGTTTTCCAACTGTTTTAAATATCTCTTTTACTGCCCAGATGGAAACCAACCTTGACAATGTTGAAAGCGGTAATTTACAAGAAGTCCAGCTTTTAACTGATTTTTATGCATCTTTCAAAAAATACCTGGATGCAGCAGGTGAACAGATGGTCAGTGTAAAAGGCGTCGGGGTTGATACAGATCTGAACTGTCCGTCCTGTGGGAAGCAATTGAATATAAAAATCGGCAGAAACGGTCATTTCCTCGCCTGTACCGGATACCCTGACTGTTCATTTACCAGCAATTATCTTCGAGATGAAAAAGGCCATATTTCAATTGTTGAAAAAATTATAGACAACACCAAAGTTAAAGACTGCAGCTTGTGTGGAAAACCCATGGTTCAAAAAGAAGGCCGTTTCGGCCCTTTTCTCGCCTGCACCGGATATCCTGAGTGTAAGCATACCGAATCTGTCAATGGTGAACAAAGTGGTAAAGACACTGGCGTAAAGTGCATTCAAACAAATTGTTCCGGAACCATTTTAGAAAAAAAATCAAAAAGAGGGAAAATATTTTTTGGCTGCTCAAACTACCCGGATTGCACATTTGCCTCATGGGATAAACCCCAGAATAAAGCTTGTCCTGATTGCAGTTCTCCCTATCTTGTTGAAAAAGAGACCAAAAGGGAAGGAAAGTTTTTAAAATGTCCTGAAAAGGATTGTCACTTCAAACAACAGCTATAATTACCGGTTGTAAAAAAAAACCTGCTTATGGTAGACTTATGTGAAATTATCTTGACTACTTTTTAAAACATTATCGGAATATAATTGCCTACATGGGAAAAAAGAAATGATTATCAAAGCAGAAGTTTTAAAAATAGTTCAAAAAAAGAACAGTGATTTGCCAACACTTCCGGTTGTCATTAATAAAATTATCAGTGTTGCTTCAGATAAAGCATCGACAATCGATGAACTTGGAGAAGTTATCTCCTATGACCAAGCCATGACAAGCAAATTAATAAAGCTATCCAATTCCATATATTATTCACAAAAAACAAAAGTTGAAAGTATAAAAAGAGCCATTACTGTTATAGGATTTGATGAAATTATTGGCATTGCACTTGGTATGGAGCTTTTATCTTCCTTCAAGGATGCATCTGGAATGAGTTTAAATATGAGTGCCTTATGGATACACAGCATTGGTGTGGCAACTTCATCAAAAGAACTTGCCAACAGAACAAATCCTGGAATCGCCAATAAAATTTTTATTCCAGCACTGCTTCATGATATTGGAAAGATTATTTTTTCAGTATATTTTAAGGAAGAGTACAAAGCCGTCCAAACATTTGCTGAAGAGAAAAAAAAAACATTACAATACGCTGAAAATGCAATATTCAAATTGGATCATGCTATACTTTCGGCTCTTTTAATGAAACGATGGAATTTTCCAAATTCCATCGTTTTACCCTGTCGTTTTCATCATAATCCTTATTCAGCACCCATTGAATTCAAACACCATTCTTACATTATTGCCCTGGCAGACTATATAACACAAAAGGCCGGTGTAGGGCTTCGGGGAAGCTTGAGCCCAACCATACCTGAAAATTCCCTGTCCGTATTAGGGCTTAGTCAAGGCAAACTAGAATTGATTGTTGATCAGATCCGGAAAAAAAAAGATGAAATCCAAGCCTTCTTTGAGATTACTATGGGAACTTAATCGTGTTTTTTTTGAACAAAAGAAATGTCTGAGAACTGTTAAAACACACATGAACTGATAATATTGGCGATGAGGGAACTGACATGAAACAATGGATTTTGACAAGCAGTTTGATTATAGCGATGGGTTCAATCCTAATGGTAAACGCATACGGGTTAACGGGTGATGCGACCTTGACACCAGGCTGGGATGATTCTTCATTTCCTTTAAGTACGGGTCGGGTTCTTTGGAGTACTACGCCTTCCAGCAAGGGTAAAATAATTGTGAGATTTGTGTTTGAGCTAAACGGGGCCAGACCTGATCATTCTTTTACAGCCGGAATCCATTTTTTTGAACCTGAAGGGGAGAAGCTTCCCAATATTACACAATTTGGCGGTAAAGGGTTTGGTGGAGGAAAATCCACATTAAGCCGAGAGGGAAGAACAGCTACCCTGATGGGCGGTTGGGATTTTGGTTTGCTGGATACTGACGGCCTGGGAAACGCTCGTGTGGAATTTACCTATTCTGTTCCGAATCGTCCCTATGTTGCCCAGTTTACGGTTCGAAAAGGGGCAAATTGTCCGGCACAAGGGGCGGATTGTGCATGCGTGTATCGCAGCGGCAATAAATTTGCAGGTGAATTCGTGCGTTTCGGATCACAAGAGGATATCCTTCCACCCGATAATCAGACCACAGCTCCTCCGGCAGCAGATGTTTTTATCGGCGATTGGCTCGGTGCTTACCAATGCTCCGATCCGGTTACCTTGATGCATACAGTAAATATTGTGATCTGGCGGGAGGGGAACCAGATTCTTTGGACGGACTGGAATCTGAGTTCCATTTCTCCGGGCCGGTTCACTGACGAAGGTTCCCGCTTTAAATTAGTTACAACCGGTCATGCGCCTGACGGTAAGCTGAAAACTTATATCTGGTATATTGAAAAGGGTAAAAATCATCCATCACTGATGTCAGGTGAGGCAGTTCATGAGGCTTATCCGAACTGCCGTCAATTCCGATACATAGGGCTCACGCATTGGACAGGATGCCAAATCAGCGGAAAGGCGCCATCAAAAAAGCCTCGTGTTGAATAGACCATCACCAATTCGGGAACCAAGGAACACTTTATTTCTATATAAAATCATAAACTGGTGGTATGATAGCCTTCCAGAAGAATCTCATCAGCTTTGTGGAAGTCTTATTAGATGCCAAGATAGAGGTAATATTCAAATCGAATACGATGTCATTGAGATGAAGTTAAGACTTAATGCCAAAGAAAGTTTTGCAGATTTATTAGCCATATTCAAGCAATGCGAACACTGCTGGGGACCTTCATACTTGAAATTAATCTGGTTAAATAAAGAATATTTTGGCGATAGAAAATTCATTACTTCAACAGTAAATGCTTATACATTGCCTTGCATCATGCAGGGAAACTATTGACAAATTGTCAGGCGGATTCAGAAAAGCAAGATGAAAGTTTTCCAATTACTCTTAAAATTGTGAATTCTTAAACGGAAGAGATATTAGCAAAATTATCTGTGCTTTTTGATAATAAAAATCATAATCAGGCTTTTGAATCGGACCATCAAACTATATTTTTTATAAGTTTTATTTTAGTTACTTCCCCACAATGTTTTTTATAATATATTTATCACATTTCAGCAGGGCCTGGAAAAAGTGTTTTCCCGGGTACGGAACAAAAATTATCTCTAATCTTCAATATAGAACATTCTGACGGATCTTTTCTGAATCAATTATATTTTCACCAAAATATAATTTTTGAAATGACTTTACAGGGTTCAGCGATGTTGATATGGATTTTCAGATCTGAAGTTGAATTTGAATTTGTTCGGTCGGATATCATTCAAAATTGCATGATACACTGACCTGTATACCAACGTTAAGTGGAAACACGATATACAACTTTAAGCAGGAAGAATTGAAATGAATGTTCGAGATGCAACACTTGATGATGTGCAAATCTTGGCAAAACACCATAAAAAAATGTTTCAAGAAATCTGGGAACAAAAAGGCCTGAGAATTGAAATTAATAGAGCTCAAGAGCTCGAATTTGCATATATTGATAAAATTTCCAAGCAAATTCCAGAAGGAGTTTGTAAGGCGTGGGTTATCGAAAATGATGATGAGATCCTTGCCAGTGGTGCTATTACAATCGTAAGTTTTGTTCCTGTCCCATCCGATTTAGGTCATAACATTGCGTACCTGCATAGCATGTATACAAAAAAGACCCATCGTCAGAAAAAATGCGCCCAGAAGATAGTTGATAGAGCAATCCAATATTGTCAAGAGAACGGGATTAGTCGCATGCTTCTCAATGCGAGTGATGCTGGAAAGCCAATTTATGAAAAAGCAGGTTTTGTATCTTCACCAGAGACAATGAGGTTATTCATTAAATAAAAGGCACTGAACATAGCACATGAATCCGGCATAATCCTGGTTGATGCAGCGGACCATTAAACGTTAATCTTTATTTTCTGACAAGTTTAATCAAACCCATTATCCCACAGTGTTTTTTATATCAAATTGAATCTCAGATCCTGCCAATTATATTCAAATATGAAGCTGTATTTTGTTTATTTTGGCAGCTTAATGGAAAAGGATGCTTCAGCAATTGAAGTCCTGGTATGGGTCAAAAGGCCCTTTTAGATCGGGACTAAATTTTAGGATTCATAAAAACGTGTATAATCTTTTTATGGATACAAATTTGTGAGTAGTAAGAATGCTCGGATGTCACCTATATGTCACCCAAAAGAAAAAAGGCTTTACAAAGAAGAGTCATAAATCTCTGTAAAGCCTTTATCTGTATATGGTACCGAAGAAAGGACTTGAACCTTCACACCTCGCGGCACTAGATCCTAAGTCTAGCGTGTCTACCAATTCCACCACTTCGGCTTACCCCTTTAGGGATGCCATTTGGTGCCGAAGGGGAGATTCGAACTCCCACAAGCATACGCTCGCCAGTCCCTGAAACTGGTGCGTCTACCAATTCCGCCACTTCGGCATCAGGCCCTCTTCAACTGCACGTTTCCATACAATTAAAGATTGCTTAAAAATGACAGTTAGGCTATATATATGTGTTTATGAGTTTTGTCAAGATTATTGTTCCAAATTTAAAAGGTACCCATGGAATTAATTGAAAATTTAGATCAAATCAGCAGCCCGTTTAAAAATGCCGTCATCACCATTGGCAATTTTGACGGTGTTCATAAAGGACATCAAAGTCTTTTTCAGCAGGTCATTGAAAAAGCCAAACAACTCAACGGCACCTCAGTCGCCATGACATTTGATCCCCACCCTTTAAAAGCACTGGGGATTTCAGGCCCGCCTTTGATTACACGGCGTGACCAGAAGCTTGAACTCATTAAAAAATGCGGTATCGACATTTTGTTGTGTATTCCGTTTAACATGGAGTTTGCCGCCATTACGGCTCATGATTTTATTGAAACACTTCTTGTGAATAAAATCGGGATGAAAGCGATCATTATTGGTGCGGATTACTCGTTTGGAAAAGACAGACTGGGGAACATTGATCTTTTAAAAGCAGAAGGCAAAAAACTTGGTTTTCAAACCATTGTTTCTGCCTGGACCAATGATACGGATTCAAACCTTGAAAGAATCAGCAGCACAAGAATACGTGAAATTGTTATGGATGGAAAGGTTGATCAGGCCATGAAATATCTTGGCCGTCACTACCAGATAAGGGGGAAAGTCATCAAAGGCCGTAAGCGTGGCGGCAGCCAGTTAGGGTTTCCCACGGCCAATATAAAACTTCATGATGAATTATGTCCCAAATTAGGGGTTTATGCCGTTACTGTAGAAACAAGTAAGGGGAACTTTAAAGGGGTGGCAAATATTGGATTTTCACCTACCTTTGGTGACCAGATGTTTACCATTGAAGTGCATATCCTGGACTTTAACCATGATATTTATGATACGCGAATCCGGGTCAATATGATTAAACGGCTGAGGGATGAAAAAAAATTTTCCAATATTCATGAGCTTTCCGAACAAATTAAAACCGATATTGAAATTTCAAAGGACATCTTAGAAAAAAATGGCCATTCTTAAGATTTTAACATATCCTGAAAAATCTTTATTGCAACCATCTGTCAAGGTGGACGGCATAACTGATGAAATAAAAAAACTGGTTGAGGACATGGGAGAAACCATGTTTGAGGCACCGGGGGTCGGGCTTGCAGCTCCCCAGGTCGGTGTAAACAAACGAATTATCGTTTATGATTCAAATGCTGCAAACCCGGAGGATGATGGTTCATCAAAAGACTTCACCGCCTTGATCAACCCTGAGATCATTCATTCTTCAGGCAGCATTGTTTCAGATCAGGAAGCCTGTTTAAGTGTAGTGGATTACAGTGCGGATGTGAATCGATATGAGACTGTTGTTGTCAAGGCGCTTGATATTGGCGGCAAAGCGCTTGAATTTGAAGCCCATGGGATTCTTGCCGTGATCATGCAGCATGAAATCGATCACCTTGACGGAATTTTGTTTATCGACAGGATCAGCCTGTTAAAAAGATCTATCTATAAAAAAAAAGTTGCTAAACTGATGAAGGCCCAGTGAAAAAAAAGGCCACTATCATATACATGGGCACGCCGGATTTCAGTGTTCCTGCGTTACAACGGCTTGCAGCTCAAAAGCAGTATCATGTAAGCCTGGTTGTCACGCAACCGGACCGGCCCAAGGGCAGAGGAAAAAAGCTTGCGCCCTCACCTGTAAAGACAGCTGCCTTAACCCTTGGCCTTGATGTTTTTCAACCGGAAAAGATCAATACACCAGAGGCAAAAGAAAGGCTTTCATCCCTTGCACCTGATTTTTTTGTTGTGGCCGCCTTTGGACAGATTCTTTCCCAAGAAATTTTAGATATTCCAAAGGTCTTCCCTGTTAATATCCATGCTTCCCTTTTACCCAAATACAGAGGGGCATCCCCCATCCAGGCAGCCATCCTGAATAGGGACAAAATCACAGGGATCACCACCATGGTCATGGCAAAGGATATGGATGCAGGAGACATTCTTTTAACCTGTACAACCCCCATATCTGATACCGATACGGCCCAGGATCTCAATGACCGGCTGGGGGCATTGGGCGCGGATCTTATTGTTCAAACTCTTGACACCCTTCTTGAAAACCGTCTTACCCCCGTGCCCCAGGATCACTCAAAGGCCACCTATGTAAAACTGCTGAAAAAAAGCGACGGTATGATCAACTGGAATCTATCAAACAGGCAGATCCTGGCCCATATTAATGCCATGACCCCCTGGCCGGGAGCCTTAACCCGTCTTGGCAGCAGGCCCATTAAAATTTTTACCGCAAGACCCGGGGATGACCGTTGCGATCATGCGCCAGGTGTTATTTTCCATTGCGATAAAGACGGCATCCAGGTTGCCACAGGGAACGGCAGCCTTACCATCCTTGAATTGATGGGCGCATCAGGAAAACGATTAAACGCCATGCAATTTTTATGCGGCCATAAAATTGAACCGCCTGAAAAATTTGATGTTTAGATGATTAAGGACCCCAGACACATAGCCTTAAATGTTTTACTTTTCTGGCACAATTCATCCCATACCCTTGATAAAAGCCTGGAAAGTTATTCAGATGCCATATCCCTTCTTTCCAAGCAGGATAGAAATCTTTGTAATGCTTTGATATTCGGCGTGCTTCGCCAAAGAGGAGCCATTGACTGGACCCTTCGTGCCTTTTCCAACATAGTGCCGGAAAAAATCGATATCAAACCGTTATACGTATTGAGAATCGCCCTTTTTCAACTGCTGTATATGGACAGAATCCCTGCCTTTGCTGTGGTGAACTCAAGTGTTGATATTGCAAAAAAACTATTGGACAAAAAAACCGCCGGGTTTATTAATGCGGTATTAAGAAATGCGGCAGATAATTTTTCAACCGTTTCTTTACCCGATAAAAAAAAAGATGCCTCAAAATTCATTTCTATCCGATATTCTCTTCCTTTATGGTTATCAAAAAAATGGGTCCATGTCTTTGGATTTGAAAAAACAGCATTGCTTTGCCAGCAAATTAATACCATTCCTAAAATCACCCTTCGAACCAATACCCTGAAAATTGACCGGCAATCCCTTGCGCAAAAACTCTCACTGATTGTCAAAACCGTTCAGCTAACGGAATTTGCCACTCAAGGAATCCGTTTTACCAGTCCCAGTATCCCTATCCATGAATTTGAATCATTTAATAACGGCTTTTTCCAGATCCAGGATGAAGCCGCACAGATGGTCACCCAGTTTCTGGCCCCCAGGCCAGGAGAAAAAATTCTGGATGCCTGTGCCGGATTTGGGGGGAAAACCGGTCATATTGCCCAGCTGATGGAAAACAAAGGGGTAGTGGTTGCCGTTGATATTGAATCTAAAAAACTGGACTGTCTTCAATCAGATTCAAAAAGGCTGGGTATTGATATTATCCAGACAAAGCCGTTGGACCTGTTAAAAACGTCCATCAAAGCGTTTGATTTTTATTTTGACCGTGTCCTGCTGGATGCACCCTGCACAGGGCTTGGCGTACTTCGGCGGAATCCTGATACAAAATGGAAACGCTCAAAAAATGATATCACACGACTTGCAGGAAAACAAAAAAAAATGCTCACTGCCGCAGCAAACCTGGTTAAACCCGGCGGACTCCTTGTCTATGCCGTGTGTTCCTGTGAAAAAGAAGAAAATGAAGATGTAATTCAACCCTTTTTAGAAAAAAGAAAAGATTTTTCAATTGATAAAGATTTTCAATCTGATACTTATTCTGTATTAATGACCTGTGACGGTTTTTTAAAAACATATCCAAATGCAAACAATATGGATGGCTTTTTTGCAGCTCGTTTAAAGAGGAAATCAAAGCCCTAAGTGAAATCTGTCTTAAAATATATAATGATTTTCCTGGCGGCATTTATGGTGGCAGGCGGTATTGCCTACTACGCCATCCGTGTTTTTACGCAGAGTGCCGATGAAATTGTTCTGCCGGAACTGACCGGGAAAAACATCCTTTATGTATTGGAAACCCTTACCAACATGGGATTGAATGCAAAACTATACGGCACCCGGTATGATGATGCCATCCCCAAATATGCTGTTCTTTCCCAGGACCCCCAGCCAGGGGCCACTATAAAAAAAGGCCGAGATGTCGTCATCTATATTTCAAAAGGAAAAAAAGAAAATATACTTCCGGATTTAAGACAAATCCCCCTTAAACAGGCCCTTATTCTTCTTGAAAAAAACGAATTTCAAAAAGGGCGCATTGTTGTTACCTATTCAGCCCAGACAGAAAAAGACAGTGTGATTTCACAATACCCGGAACCATATTCCACTGCCTTAAAAGCATCTTTTTGCGATCTGCTTGTCAGCAGGGGAGATATGCCCAAAGGTTTTGTCATGCCGGATCTTACAGGATTAAGGCTTGAAAATGCCTCCCTTGTGGTTGCAGCGCATCACCTTGGGATTTCCAGCATCCTGTCCAATGTGGATCTAACCCGGGACTTTGGAATTGTTTTATCCCAGACACCTGAAACCGGCAGCCGTGTGACCGGAAACACTCCTATTACCCTTATTGTCAACAATTCTGAAAAAAACAGACAAATGCCCCCGGATAAATTAACTAGCATTATCCTTTTAACACACGCTTTACCTCCCGGATTTTTAAACCGTCATGTCAGGGTTGAAACCGACATGTTCGGACCTATATTAGACCTTTACAACGGTTATATGAAACCCGGCACAGATATAAACATAATGGTGCCTGCAGGAATCAAGGCCAAACTGAATTTTTTTATTGACCATGTCCTTGTAAAAGCCATCATCATTGATCCTTGGAAAGAGGATACCACAACAGGAGATTTACTATGGGAATCATCGCTCCCTCAATTTTATCAGCCGATTTCACCAGACTTGGTGACGAATTAAACTTAGTTGAAACAGCAGGTGCCGACTGGATACACATTGATGTCATGGATGGACAGTTTGTTCCCAACATCACCTATGGCCCCCTTATTGTTGAAGCGTGCAAGAAAGCCTCCAATCTTATTCTTGATGTCCATTTGATGATTGAAAAACCAGATCTGATCATCCCTGAATTTGCCAGAGCAGGAGCAGATTACATCTCGGTTCATGCAGAAGCCTGCACCCATCTTCACCGCAGTCTTCAGCTGATTAAAAGTTTTGGGGTAAAGGCAGGTGTCGCACTGAATCCGGCAACACCCATATCCACCATAGAATGGAGTATCGATCAACTTGACTTTGTCCTGATCATGAGTGTGAATCCCGGATTCGGCGGCCAGAAATTTATTGACTCCAGCATTGAAAAAATCAAAGCCCTGTCTGCTCTGCTCAAGGCAAAAAATTGTGATGCCATCATCCAGGTGGATGGCGGTATCAATAAAGATACCATCAATGCTGTTTCCATGGCCGGCGCCTCCTCCTTTGTTGCCGGGTCCGCCATCTTTAACACGGATAATTACAAGGACGCTATTTTAAACTTACGTCAACATATGTAAAAAGGTTACAAATGAACAAAGTCATAATCACTGTCCTTGGTAAGGACAGACCGGGTATTATTTCCCAGGTTTCCAATATTTTATATGAACTTGGCTGCAATCTTGAGAATGTCAATCAGATGATCCTGCAATCCCAGTTTGCCGGTTTTTTTATTGTTGATCCACCACCGGACAAGGATCTTGAAATGCTGTCCCAAACGCTGATAAAAAAAACAACCGCATCCGGACTCAGTATTCATGTCGATACGATTGACGGCGGCAAAATCGGTAAAGAGCCGTTAAAAGGTGAAACCTTTTTAATCACCACCATCGGCCCGGATCAAAAAGGACTTGTGGCAAGATTTTCAAGCATCATTGCCCGGCACAATGTCAATATTGAAAACCTCAAGGCCGTGTTTAAAGGCGGCCGTGATCCAAACGCCAATATCATGTCCTACCAGGTATTTATTACACAGGACATTGATACGGCAAAGCTGTTTGAAGCTTTAAGGCAAACAGCAGAAGAACTGGACCTGGATATCCGGATCCAGCATAAAAACATCTTTAATGCCATCAATAAAATTTAATTTAGGAAAAACGCATGTTTGAAGATCATGAAATCATATCCACCATAGAAATGGTAAAAAACGAAAATCTGGATGTCCGTGCCGTGACCCTGGGGGTAAATCTTTTTGACTGTATCAGCCACGACCTTGAAATGTTTAAAAAAAACATCCGAAAAAAAATCATCACCCATGCCCGAAATCTTGTGACAATGTGTGATGCTGTCGGTGAAAAATATGGCATAAAAGTTGTAAACAAACGGATCTCCATAAGCCCCATTGCCCTTGTGGGGGCCTGCTTTTCATCGGATCAGATGGTGGACATTGCCCATGAGCTCAATGCAATAGCAAAGCTTGTGAATATTGATTTCATCGGCGGTTTTTCAGCCCTTGTGGAAAAAGGAATTGCCCCCGGTGACCAGGCCCTTATTGATGCCCTGCCAAGCGCCCTTGCCCAGACTGAAAGGGTCTGTGCTTCGGTGAATGTGGCCACCACAAGAGCCGGTATTAATATGGATGCTGTCCTTGCCATGGCCCGCGCCATTAAGAAAGCTGCGGAACTCACATCTGATAAAGACGGTATTGCCTGTGCAAAGCTGTGTGTGTTTTCAAACATTCCACAGGATATGCCGTTTATGGCAGGCGCCTATCTGGGTGTCGGGGTTGCCGATGCCGTCATTAATGTCGGGGTGTCGGGACCGGGTGTGGTTAAAAGGGCCATAGAAAAAAACCTTGAAGCCCATCCGAATCTTACCCTTGGAGATATTGCCGAAATCATCAAGAAAACCGCCTGCAAGGTCACCCGGGTCGGAGAACTTATCGGTAGGGAAGTGGCCCAAAACCTGAATATCAGCTTTGGAGTGGTGGATCTGTCTTTGGCGCCCACACCCACGGTGGGGGATTCCATTGGTGAAATCTTTCAGGCACTGGGGCTGACAAACATTGGGGTTCCAGGCTCCACCGCAGCCCTTGCCATGCTCAATGATGCCGTTAAAAAAGGCGGTGCCTTTGCAAGCTGTCATGTCGGCGGCTTGAGTGGTGCCTTTATCCCGGTCAGCGAAGACTTGAATATTGCCAATGCTGCCCACAAGGGGTTTCTTTCCATTGAAAAACTGGAAGCCATGACCTCTGTCTGCTCGGTGGGCCTTGATATGGTACCCATCCCCGGGGATATTACCATCGAATGCCTTGCCGGCATAATTGCAGACGAAATGGCCATTGGCATGATCAACTCAAAAACCACTGCCACAAGACTGATACCGGTTCCGGGCAAGAAAGCCGGTGACAAGGTCTATTTCGGCGGTCTTCTGGGTGAAGCAAGGGTTATGGCGGTGCCTAATTTAAATCTTTGCGATCCATTTGTCAGATATGGCGGCCAAATTCCAGCCCCCATCCACAGTTTAAAAAATTGATATTGCCATGACCCAGGACCAACCCGGCAATCACAGGGTAAACTACAGCATTATTTTTGTCTTGACGTTGATTCATTTTACCGGTGATTTTTACTCTTCTTTCTTTACCCCTTTACTGCCGGCATTTGTTGACAAGCTTTCCCTGACCCTTGCCCAGGTTGGATTGCTAACCGGAATCGTCAGGTTTCTTTCCTTTATTGTACAACCGGTCACAGGGTATCTTGCAGACCGGTATGAGACCCGAAGTTTTGTTCTGGCAGGACTCTTTTTTGCATTTTTCTTTATCCCTTTTTCAGGGGCTGCACCAAATTTCTGGCTCCTGCTGCTTGCCCTGTGCCTGGGGTCTGTCGGATCATCCATGTTTCACCCCTCTACCACCGGAATGGTGCCCTTATATTCAGGGAACCGCACCGGGTTCTGCCTGTCCGTTTACAACACCGGAGGAACCTTTGCCTTTGCCCTGGGACCTGTCTTTATCACCTGGTATGTGGCAAGATTCGGCCTTGAAAAAATGCCGTATACCATTATCATGGGGGCGATTGCCTTTTTTTTCTGTATCAGATATTTGCCGGTTCCTGTCAGTGAAAACCTTTCCCATCTGGGATTTGTGGGATCCATTAAAGAAAGCCTTGGCAAGGTATACAAATCTATTTTCCTGATCTGGATCGTTATGGTGCTTCGGGCAGTTACCGGGCAGACCTTTATGACCTTTATGCCCATCTATCTGACAAACAAAGGCCACAACCTTGTTTCCGTGGGATTTATCGTGTCTCTTTTCATCCTGGCCGGAACCTTAAGCGGTCTTCTGGCAGGATATCTTGCCGATAAAACAGACTTTAAAAAAATCTTTTTTGTATCCCATGCATTAATGGCCCCTGCCCTTTTATTATATCTCTATCTTCCAGGGTCTTTTGTGTACCTCGGATCTTTTATTGCAGGCTTTGCTGTTCTTGCCTCCCTTCCCCTTGGGGTGGTAATGGCCCAGAAACTGGCCCCAAAATCCCGGTCCATGGTCTCCAGCCTCATGATGGGATTTGCCTACGGACTTGGGGGCGCTTTCTCTCCTTTGGTGGGAAAACTTGCCGATATTTACGGTCTTGAAACCGTTCTTTTTTATTCAGCCTTTATACCCCTTGCCACCCTGGTATTCATTATAAAATTTCCAAAGGTTCGATAAGCTGTCACCTATGAAACCATTAAAGGTCATACTGGTTCAACCGCCCATACAAGACTTTTATCTGACAAAAAAAAGAACCATCCCGTACGGACTTGCCGCCATTGCAGCATGTATCAAACAAAAAGGATTTGATGTGGATATCCTTGATGCACTATCAACAGACAAATCAAAGACGATTGACTATCCGGAAGCGTTTTCCTATCTTGAACCCTTTTACGGCAAAAAAGATATCTCTTTTTTCTCCTTGTTCCATGAATTCAAACATTTTGGATACAGCTATGAACATATCGGGACAAAGATCAGGGCGGAAAAACCGTTTGTGGTCGGCATCTCCTCATTGTTTACCGCCTATTGTAGCGAGGCCATAAAAACCGCCCAAACCGTTAAAAAATTTCATCCTGAATGTAAAATCGTGCTGGGCGGTCATCACCCCACGATTTTTCCTGAAAAGGTGCTGGAATGCCGGGCAGTTGATTATGTACTGCGTGGCGAAGGTGAAACCTGCATGGCACAGCTTTGCGAGGCGTTAAGGGATGGGTCCGCTTTAGAACAGATCCCCGGAATCGCCTTTAAAAAGAAGACCGCCGTTCATATCTCACCCCCCTCCTGGATACCTGACTTTGATGGTCTTCCCCTGCCCTGCTTTGAACTGATCAACCATAATTTTTATCAAAGGAAAAACAGGGGGTCCATCAGTGTTGTTTCAAGCAGGGGATGCCCCATGCAGTGTTCCTATTGTTCCGTGTCTGCCACATCATCCCATGCCCCCTTCCGGCAGCGCAAAGTGGAAGATGTTATCAAAGAGATAAAGATGCAGACAAGAAACCATGACATTGGATTTATTGATTTTGAAGATGAAAATCTATGTCTTGACAAGCAATGGTTTGTCCGGCTTTTTTCACAGATAAACCCCCTGGTTGAAGGCAAAAATATTGAGCTTCGGGCCATGAACGGACTTTTTCCGCCTGCCGTTGATGAAGAAATTGTTTCATTGATGAAAACTGCTGGGTTTAAGGCCCTTAACCTTTCTCTGGGATCAACCTCAAAAGCGCAGCTGAAAAAATTCAAGCGCCGCGATGTCAGGGCCTCCTTTGAAACAGCGTTGGTTCTTGCCCAAAAATATGGTCTTGAGTGCGTCTCATACATTATTGCCGCTGCACCGGGCCAGACAGCAGCAAGCTCTTTGGAAGATCTTTTATACCTGGCTCAAAAAAGAACCCTTATCGGCCTTTCAATTTATTATCCCGCCCCGGGAAGCCTGGATTATCAGGTTTGCCAAGATAACAAAATCCTGCCGAAAAGTTTTGCCCTGATGCGGTCCACCGCCCTTCCCTTTAATGATACCACATCAAGGCTTCAAGCCGTTACCCTGTTAAGGCTTTCAAGAATAATAAATTTCATGAAACACCTGGTGGACACCACGGGAAGCATACCGGAACCCAAAGCCTTTTCTCAAGAAAAAATACCCTTGTCTTCCGATCGGCTGTCTTTATCCAAAGAACTGCTTCAATGGTTCCTTGAGGATGGGAAAATCAGAGGGGTTTCGTCTATTGGTGAAATTTATACCCATTATACAGATAAGACTTTGACCCTTGAATGTATTGAAAGAATAAAAACCATTGAGATCACAGGCGTAAAATAAACAAGTGTTTGCCGTTATAACACCCTGGAATCAGTTTGCCAGATTGCCTTTGTGTTTTTCCTTCTCTAAGGTGATATGTTCCTTGACATGGGATGCAATCGTTTTTTGCACCATCCGTGCAATATCATCAATCTCCATATGCTCAAATGTTGAATAGGGAATTTCATCTAACACCCTTATTTCCATTCGATGCCTGCCCCGAAGGATTAGGGAATGTTTCGGCAAGGCATCTTTTGTGTTGTTAATCACCAGGGGCAGAATTGGTTTTTTCATTTTTTTTGCAAGGACAAAGGCACCCGGTTTAAAGGGCTTTATAATACCTGTCTTGGACCGCGTGCCTTCAGGGAACAAGATAATGGAAACATTCTGTTCTAAGAGTTTTTCACACTGATCCATCATCTCACGAACACTTTCCTTATCTCCCCGCTTGAGCTTTACATATCCGTTCAAAACCATGTTCCATCCGATAAACGGGAGAAGGAACACTTCTGCTTTGGAAATCCACCTGAAGGGGAAAAACAGGCGATAGGCCACAAGGATATCAAGCTGGGACTGATGGTTTGATACAATAACATAGCTCTTTTTCATGTCCATCTTTTCACGGTCCGTAATTTTAACCGACCATATGGGCATGCACCAGGTATACAAAGATGCCCAGAAAGAAGAAAAAAGATTTAATACAACAATCCGCCTGTCAAAAAAAAGGGTTGCCAATCGAATCCCGCAGGCAATGACGAACAGGATGGCCGAGCTTAAGCCCACAAAGGCAATATAGGCATATGAAAAAAAGATAATTCCTATGTTTTTAAAGCGCATAGGGCGTCAGGCTTTCCCATCCGTTTTCAGTGACCAGCAGGGTCTGCTCAAACTGTGCAGACAATGACCCGTCACTGGTGACGGCTGTCCACCGGTCTTCAAGCACATGAAGCTCTTTTTTCCCCAGGTTGATCATGGGTTCAATGGTAAACACCATGCCGGGAACAAGAGAAACGCCTTTTCCCCTGGTTCCGAAATGGAGAACCTGGGGTTGCTCATGAAAATCAACCCCGACCCCATGACCGACAAACTCCCGGACAACGGAACAGCCCTCAGACTCTGCATAGCTTTGAATGGCATACCCGATATCCCCCAATGTTGCACCCGGGGCAATGGTCTGGATTCCTCTTTTCAAAGATTCTGCTGCAACCCTGACAATTTTCTTTCCTTTTTCCGTGGGGGTTCCCACAAAAAATGTTTTGCTGGCATCTGCATAATACCCGTCAAGTATGGGAGTGATATCAACATTGACAATATCCCCGTCTTTTAAAACACGATCTCCCGGGATGCCGTGACAGATCACTTCATTCACAGAAACACAGACACTTTTTGGAAACCCCCTGTAATTTAAAGGTGCAGGAATCGCTCCGGCCTTAAGGGTCTGTTTGTGAACAAAGGTATTGATATCGTCAGTTTTAAGACCGGGTTTGATCATTTTCTCAACCTGGTTGAGAATTGACATTAAAAGATCCCCGCATTTCTTAATCCCTTTGATCTGGTGAGGTTCTTTTAAATGGATATCATATCTTCTTTTGTATTCTTCTTTTATGTTGATTTCCATTTTTTTATTCCGACAGCAGTTTTTATATTTTTCCCCGCTTCCACAAGGACAAGGGTTATTCCGTCCGATTTTCACAGCTTTGTTTTTCATTAATCCTTTAAACTCCCAGAGGATGCCCCCATAATGAATGGGGATATGCATTTTCAATTCTGATCTTTATCATATCGCCTATATTGACATGTCCGGATGGGAAATGCACTATTTTATTGGACTGGCTTCTTCCCTTCATTTGTTTTTTAAAACCCGGTTCAAATCCGTCCCGCTTTTTGGTGCTTTCCCCCTCAACAAGGATGTCTAAAATCGTCCCGACCAGTGCGGTGTTCTTTTTTATAGTATAGGTTTCCTGTAATTCCAGCAGCTGGTTCAGTCTGTCAAGTTTTTCCTTTTCATCAATCTGGTTTGAAAACTTTGCAGCAGGCGCAGATGACCGGTCAGAATAGGCAAAAGCAAAAATGGAATCAAATTCGATTTCACGTAAAAGATTCATTGTATCATAAAAATCAGTTCTGCTTTCCGAGGGAAACCCCACAATGATATCGGTTGAAAGCGCAATCTGAGGACAAAGTTTTTTTAACTCTGAAATCTTATGGATATAGGTCTCCCGGGTATATCCCCGGTTCATCTTTTTAAGGATGGTATTGGCCCCGGACTGTACCGGCAGGTGAAGATGGTTGCACACCTTATCAAGATCACGGATGGCATGCATCAGGTCCTCGGAAAGATCCTTTGGATGGGATGTTGCAAATCGTATCCGCTGAATACCCTTTATATCATTGATCTTTGCCAGAAGCTGCGGGAATGGAATCATGCCTTCTTTGAGGCCATAAGAGTTCACATTCTGCCCTAAAAGCGTGACTTCCCTGACACCGGACCGGGCCAAAAGGGTTATTTCTTCTACAATGTTTTCAGGCCTACGGCTTCTTTCCCGGCCACGAACGTAGGGAACCACACAATAGGTGCAAAAATTATCACACCCCTGCATAATGGTGACAAACTTGGAAATTTTATTTTCATTAAAACAGGTGGTATCGGGCAGGGCCTCATAAATCATGGGGGCATCGTTTGTGTCCACTATTTTTTGCCCACCGGATTTAAGGGCATCAATATGCTGGCCAAACCGGGAAAATGCCTGGGTACCCAAAACCATATCAAGATGCGGAACCCTTTCAAATGCTTTTTCACCCTCCTGCTGGGCCACACATCCTGCCATGACCGTAATCAGATGCGGTTTTTTCTTCTTGATCCTGGCAAACCTGCCCAGGAAACTGAAAGCCTTTTCTTCTGCCTTATGCCGGATTGAACAGGTATTGCAGACGATAATGTCAGCAATATCCATATCCTCGGTTTTTTCAAACCCGTAAGACTTCAGGATAGCACCCAGTTTTTCAGAATCATATACATTCATCTGACAGCCAATGGTATAGATGTATGCATAGCCCTTATACTTCATCAAACATAAAATCCTTTTTCAAATCTTCAACAATCATCCGGGCCGTATCTACTCGATCCGGAGCAATGGCAAGCCTGATATGACCCTTTTGCGGGTCCAGGGTTGTAGCGATTGCCACACCTTCATGGGCCTCGAAAATAAACCGTATAAACCCGATTTTGGTTTTATCAACCCTGTATTCTTTATGAATCATTTCCATTATTTTTAATCTCACTTTCTTTAAACCAGTTTATATATCATTATTGCTTAAAACTTCATACCTTTAAAATAGTGCAACCTGGCAATTAAAAAGATATCTCTTGTATAATCCAATAAACTCGTGTATTATTTGGAACTTTTGATTTCCCTGGCCGGTAATCCCGGTCTTTTTTTTTAAGGAACCCTATGTACCAGAAAAATTTACCCGTGAACGGGTTTGACGAAATGAACCTTGCCCCTGCTGTATTCTCAGTCTTACAGAATGTGGGCTATAGCATCCCTACGCCGATTCAGGCATTGACCATTCCCCAGATGATCCTGGGAAAGGATATACTGGGTCAGGCCCGAACCGGTACCGGCAAGACCGCAGCGTTTGCATTGCCCCTACTGTCCCGGATAGACCTTGAAAACAAACGCCCACAGATACTGGTGCTGACCCCAACCCGGGAGCTGGCCATCCAGGTGGCGGCTTCCTTTAAAACCTATGGTGCCGGCATGAAAGGACTCAATGTCCTGTCTGTGTATGGGGGTCAGAGTTATGAGATTCAGCTCAAACAACTCAAACGAGGCGTTCACGTAGTCGTCGGAACCCCTGGGCGGCTCATGGACCATATGCGAAGAAAAACCGTCAGTTTTGCAGACCTTTTCTGCGTGGTCATTGATGAAGCGGATGAAATGCTTCATATGGGCTTTATTGATGATGTGGAATGGATATTGGAAAAAACCCCGGATGATTCACAGACCGCTCTTTTTTCAGCCACCATGCCCGGACCCATTCGTAAGATTGCCCAGAAATATCTGAAAAATCCTGAAGAAGTCATTGTAAAACCAGACTCAACCGAACTTGCCACCATCAACCAGAAATACTGGATGGTCGCGGGTGCCAAAAAAGGCCTGGCCCTGGCCCGAATCCTGGAAGCCATTACCTTTGACGGGGTAATCGTGTTTGTCAAAACCAAAACCGCTACATTAGAGGTGACAAAAATTCTTGAGGAAAAAGGATTCAAGGCAGAGGCCCTGAATGGAGATATTGCCCAGAATGCCCGGGAACGGACTGTCAGCCGGTTGAAAAACGGAAATATCGATATTCTGGTGGCAACCGATGTGGCTGCCCGGGGTCTGGATGTGGACAGGATTTCCCATGTCATTAATTATGACATGCCCGCCAAGGTGGACCCCTATGTCCACAGGATTGGCAGAACCGGCAGGGCCGGTCGCACAGGAGAGGCCATTTTATTTGTCGGCCGGAATGAACGCTGGATGCTCAAGGTGATAGAAAGGACCACAAAACAGCCCATCAAAGAAATCACCCTGCCCTCCAACAAGGCGATCAATAAAAAACGGATGGAGGCCTTTAAACAGACCATCACCCAGACGCTTGCATCAGAAGACGTCAGTCTTTTCCAGGAATTGATTGAGGACTATGCCAAAGAGAAAAATATCCCGGTATCACAGGTTGCAGCAGCCCTTGCAAGACAGGCCCATGGGAGCACGCCTTTCTTTTTGCCGGCACAGGAAAAAGAAATAAAGCCCCTGCTGAAAACAGCCGTAAAAGAACGGCCGATAAAGAAAACCGTTTCTGTTAAAAAGCCTGTCTCTGTAAAAAAAGGCCCTGCACTGGTTGGAAAAAGCCTTAAAAAACAACTGCCCCAACCAGTGGAAACGACACAATCCCCCATAGAAAAAAGTATTATTCCTTTGGAACTGGGCATGGAGCGGTACCGTATTGAAGTAGGCCGGCGTCATGGCGTTCGGGCGGGAAATATTGTGGGCGCCATTTCAAATGAAGCCGGTATTGACAGCAAATACATCGGACATATTGACATTAACCAGGATTTTTCCTTTGTGGATCTTCCCTTCGGCATGCCGACCGAAATTTTCACCCTGCTGAAAAAAACCTGGGTCAGATCCCAGAAAATGTCGATTTCAAAGTGTGCCTGAAGACTGGTAACGAATTTATACTTGAGCCACATTTATTGCTGAACTTTATATAAGCAAATTGACTTAATGAAAATTTGCTTATATAAATTCTTTCTATTGCTGTGCCTGTCGCAAATAAATTAAAGACCTATCATTATCGTCAGTTTATTCTGGTTGTTTTCACGCAAATAATCAAATTCCCTAGATTTCTGCCGGGCAAGAAAGATTCCCAGCCCACCTATCTTTCGATCTTCCAAAGACGTCTTAATGTCAGGCAATGGTGCTTTCAAGGGATTGAAAGGAATACCATTATCAGAAATTACCAATATGATTTTGTCTTTTAACGTATTTATTTCAACCTGGATAATTCCTTTTGAGATATCCTTAAATCCATATTTTATAACATTCACAACAATCTCTTCAATAATCAGATCAATATCAGATGTTTTATTTATATCGCTTTTTTGTTTCTCAAAATAATGTTTAACAAATTGCTGAATCTTGCAAACTGACGCTATCTCCGGCTTAAAAGATTTTTTATCCATTTTTTTTAACAACCTGTTTGGTGGTGTTTTTTCTTCAAAAAAGCGCTTTGTTTCAGTTTGGTTCAGTGGACAACAGATCGAATACAAATAATAGTATCAACATCTGTTTTTATCATCAGTATCCTTTTTCTATTCGTATTTCAAATAAAATATTCTGGATTTTAGATACCATACGGCTTTTTAATATGTTATACATTGTGATATCAGGGCTATGCATATGAGTGAGAGGACAAATGGAAATTAAGATAATAGAACAACACAAGGCTTGTATTGTTTCTGTAACAGGCAAAATGGAAGCTGCAACTGCACCGAAATTGGAAAAAGCCATTTCCGGGTATGTCGCAAGTGCCCAAAAACCAATCATATTGAATTTCGAAAACCTAAACTTTATCAGCAGTGCAGGCCTCAGGGTTGTTTTATTCTCTGCAAAACAGCTTAAGACCAAGAAGCAGGATCTTTTGATTTCAGGATTAAACGGATCTGTAAAAAATGTTTTTGAGCTTTCCGGATTTTACTCAATTTTTAAAATCTTTGAAACCATAGAGGCTGCACTGGAAAAAATAGTGTAAAATATTGCCGTTGAAAACCCTTGTTTTTAGTTCAGGTGGATGCTACTACATTTTTATACGGAAAACAGACTTTCCCTTGTTTTATGATCGATAACGGTAAGGATAAAAAAAACAAATGACCCTCACACCAAAGACAATAAGCGTTAATTTCAACAAGGCGAATAAAACCGGTACTCAAAAAATTTTTCTGGATTCAGGAAGGCAAATTACCGTCTATTCAAAAGAGGATGAAGAGCTGCTTGAAATAAGCGAATCAGATGGAAACCTATCCCTGGAGGTGCGCCTGACCGAATCCGGACCGGTGATATCGCTTAAAGGTGCAAAATTGGCATTGTCTGCGATGAAAGAAATTTCTCTGGAGGCGCAAAAAATTAGTATTCATGCAAAAGATCATACTCAAATAACCAGTCAGGGCACGCTCAAAATCAGCACGGACAATGATATTGACATACAATCCAATGAAGAAATCAAACTGAAAAGCAAACTGATACATTTGAATTAAGGAGAAGTAAAATTATGCCTTTTGCAGCTCGCATCGGTGACATGGTTTTACAAGATGCCCCGCATTGTCATGCACCGATTCACCCCCCTGCCCCTGTCCCGACACCTGTCCCGCATCCGGCCCTGCCTCTGGCGATTATTTCAGGCGCCCCCACGGTTCTGATCGGGGGCATGCCTGCGGCTCAGGTTGGCAGCATGACCACACCGTGCGCACTTCCCGGTTGTGTCCCGGCAGGCCCGGGTGTTGTTGTCAAAGGCTCCACCAAAGTAATGGTGGGCGGTCTGCCTGCTGCAAGAGTGAACGATATAACCGCCCATGCTTCCTGTGTGGCACCTATTCCTTCACCAACGGGAAAAATTCTGCCCCCCGGATGCCCTACGGTCATGATAGGAGGATAATCCATCAATCCTGTCCACTTTGAAACCCTCAAGCCCATCTGCCCGCAATGTAAAAAACAGAACCGCGGAGTATACCCGCTTGGCCTCAATTCGATTTTAAAAGAAAAAAAAGAAAGGATTATTGAGGGAATCCTTGTCTGCACAAATCCTGAATGTTGCTGTGAATACCCGGTGATAGACGGAATACCTGTTATCGTAGCCGATATCAGGGAATACATTAATCATTCAAGTTTTTGTGTGATGAAAAGGAATGATTATTCTGAAAATATGGAATCCCTTCTGGGTGACTGCATGGGACCCGGTTCCATGTTCGATTCCATTCGCCAGTATCTTAGCACTTACGGGTTTGACCATTACGGCGATCTCGACGTTCGTGAGCCTGAACCTTCCAATGTAATCCCTGGGTCTGTGCTGGGTCTTTTATCTGAAAGTCTTGAAAAAATAACAACACCGGTCAATGGCCCTATTATTGATTTGGGGTGCTCTGTCGGTCGGACAAGCTTTGAACTTTCTAAAAAATTCAACACTTCAGTTATCGGTATTGATCTGAATTTTAGTATGCTCCAGGCTGCTGCGAATGTAATAGAAACCGGCAGATTTACTTACCCTAAAAGAACCGAAGGCATTGCATACGACAAGAAAATAATTGAAACCGATTTTAAGGATAATAATGATGTGGATTTCTGGGTTTGCGATGGTTTAAATCTTCCTTTTTTTGATTCATTGTTTTCATTTGGACTGAGCTTAAATCTTTTGGACTGCGTAGGGTCGCCTTATTTGCATTTGCAGGAATTCGCAAGGGTTTTAAAACAAGGTGCCAACGCAATTATTTCAACGCCATACGACTGGAGTCCCAGTGCGGTCCCGGTTGAAAACTGGCTGGGAGGGCATTCCCAGCGATCTGAATCAAAAGGAAGAAGTGAAACCATGCTCCGCTCTCTTTTTTCCAGGGGTGGCCATCCCGATGCTATTGAAACCCTGGAACTGATATTTGAAAAACAAAATTTACCATGGACCGTTCGCATCCACAATCGCAGCGTTATGAATTACTCGGTTCATGTAATGGGCTTGAAAAAATTGATGGTTGAATAAAACATAGGGGATATACTGTGACAGATAAACTGGATGATTTCTTTTCCCCGGAGCGGTTACGGGGAAAATGGACAACGGCAAAAAAGAATGAAAAAAAAGTGCCTGAGTCAAGGTCCTTAGTTTTACCAGATAAACATGAAACACTTTACAGCAATATCAGAACGATGATCGTGACCCGTTTTTCAGGGGAGCCCCGCAAAATCCTGGAAGAACTGATGGATGGATTAAAAGCCCACCTGGATATGCGATTTGCGAATACATCCGGCAAGGCCATTATTGATGAAGACATCTTTGCGATGAATATGGCAATTGATCGGGAATCGGCTCAAATTGAGGATATAATCGAGGCCTTTGAAATGAAAGGCAATAAACCATGAAACCTGCCCTTGCCGGTAAAATAGAGGACCCTGTCCTTGCAAAGAAAATGGAATCTCAAATTTCCGGAAGACCGCATGATTTTGATATTATTTCTCTTTTAAGACTGTTGGTTTTTCTAGGATATGCTTCAGAAGAGATCCGGTTTAAAAGCTATAACAGCCTCTGCTCCCAGGCCGGCCTCATTAAAAAAATTCGATTTCAACACCATCCGGTTAAAACAGTTACCATCACATTAAATATGGGACTACTCAGTGCCCAAGGTACGTTGCCGAACTATTTTCAGAAGACTATTGATAAAGGGATGATGGATGTTCCATCCTTTTATGAGTTTATCGGATATTTTGACCATGCCCTGATGACAAATTTTTTTAAACATGCCTATCCGGAGCTGAATTTAAACCGGCTGCTCCATCTTGAACAGGCCAAATCAAGTTACCTCCAGATGCTTGATCTTAGATCCTGTGCTACCCTTAACTGGATGTTCAGATTGGTTTTCCCGGAACTTGAAGTAAGTGTGGACAAGTCAATCTTTCCAAGGAATGTCCCAATGAAGTCTCTGAAACTTGGCTATACCATTCTGGGTGATAATGCCGTGTTTGGAAATAAAACCAGCATCGCGGTTTCAGGCAGAAAAATAATGCTCTTTTGTGATGAAGAAATTACGCCGACAGGTGAACCCTGGCCTAAAGAAATAAAAAAAAGGCTGAAAGAGCTTGTTTTTCCCGTCTTGCGAACCATTGGAATTGATCTGCAGGTTACACTTGTTATCAAATCCCAGAAGCAATGGGTAAAACTCAATCAGGATAGTTACCTTGGATATGATAAAATTCGCGGGGGCAGTGATCGGTATAAGCAGATAAGAATTTTCAATGGGCATATTTCCCCATCCTGAAAATTACAGCAGTATTCATTGAGCATTTCGGCAACCTAAGCCTGAGTCCGGCAAAGGAATCAAGTTAATTTATGACAACAATCGTTTGTTTATTAAATTTTGTTAATTATGCTGTTTCTTTTTATAGTTTAGTGTTATATGGGTGAATTAAGATATCAACTTCACGAGCCACCTTCTAATGAGGCATATAGATGAATTTGAAACTACTGAATAATGAATTTCAAGTTAGTGAAAATCCTGGATTGGATACCCTTGATCCCAGATTTTCAGATATTGCAGGCAGGGTTCAAGAAGGCGACTTTTCCAGTGCTGCTGCTCAGGCTCAAAGCATAATTGAAGCCGGAATCTATGATATTCGGATTATTTGTTATTTTCTCTATGGATTTTTTGACGAAACAGGACCCGAATCATTCAAAGATATTTTTAATGCCATGGGAATGATTTTCCGGGAAAACTGGGAATCCATAGGCCCTTTAAAAAACAAGATAAAACATACAAAAAACAGTTTCAACTGGTTTTTTAAGCAGGCATATAAAATTCTTGAAAGTGAAAATAAAAAAAAAGGGGATAAATGGCAGGCCTGGATAGAAAACACCTCTGCAGGTGCAATCGGGGAAGCACTTAAGATCAGTCAAGCTCTGCAGCAAGACATCCGCAATGTTCTTGAAGAACAGTCTGCTGCTGTTGTTGATGGAATGATCAAAACCACCACATGGCTTGACAGTTTTTTCCATCTGGTTTATCAGGAACCTGAAGTACAGGAAACTGTTGAATCCAATGCAGATGATTCACCCAAGCCGGATAATAAAAAAGAGCATCAACCTTCCCAGATAGATGCTGAATCCGGACCGGAAGATTCAACTCAATTCAAAGAACCATATCAGATGCAGGAGGGTTGGCAATCCTATCCGCTGCAACTGCTTTTAAAAAAAATGGATGTATTTGAACGACTTGTTAAAGAGAACAAAACCACTGGGGCTGCATTGGTTGCAAATGATATTAACCAGATTATTAACCATTTTGATCCTCAGATTTATTTTCCAAATCTTTTTTCAAAATTTACACGACAGTTTGCAATAAATACGGAAAAACTACTTGCCTTTAATGGGTGTCATGATACGGCAGTCTGGCAGTCAATGGAAAAATTATACCATGTTGACATGAAAAGCTTTGTTGACCTGGAAAATGGATTCCATTTCAAATCGCCTGAATCATTTCACCAGCCAGGATATGAATCCGATGGAACGAATCAGAATGATCTTGACGGAGCATTGAATGATGATGTAACCGAATATGATGATGACGGCTTTTAATCACTGAGCCGAAAGGGGAGTTCAGCTTATGAACTGCAAAACTTGCGGAAAAAACATCTCGGGAAATGCGTATCAAAAAGTTGCTGACTGGACTTTCTGTATGGATTGCTTTGAAGATCTTATGAATCGGTCTGAAAAAAAACCTGAACCTGCTGAAAATCTTCAACAGAACAGACTTGTAAAAAATGAATCGATAGACAAGAAAACATCCACTGTCTGCGGAATTTGCAACACTGAAATTAAAAAAGGAACTGAGAAAAGGCTTGGCATATGGCAACTTTGTGAGTCTTGCCATAAGGATATGACGTTCAGGCCGAAAGAAGAACTCTTTCCGGAAGATGAGGCAACAGCGGCAGATTCACCGGATGAGGCTTCTGAAATTGATGATCAAAGCCCTTTTCTAACCAACCAGACCATCCCCTGCAAAGGATGTGGCAGGCATATCCTGGCTGTTGCAGCCAAAGAAGATGGCGATGACCGTTTATGCCCTGATTGTTTTTACAACAAAGACAAGATGTGATCTATAAAGGGAAAGATTGTAATTGTTAATATTTAAATTATAGAGGTTTATCCATGTTTTCAGAACCGTCATTGCATATATTTCTCCAACTTTCCTTTGAAAACAAATGGGTTGATATTCAGAGCGGCAACATCAAAGCGTGTGAACTGAACCTGCACGCATACGGGTTTGAGGGTAAAGCGGAATTCGGGTTGTTTTCAGACAATAAAAAGGATGAATTGTTTACCTCTTTTATCACCCAGGATCTGATCAAGGTTAGAATTGGAATAATGCGCCACGGGTCAGCACCACGGGATTATGACGCCAAACGTTCCGAATATGATAAAAATCTTCCTGTGGACATAGTAGGATATGTTACAAAAAAATCTGTCCGGGAATCTATTTATCATGACGTTAAAAAAGACCCGGTTTTAAAGCGGCATTATGAAATTTCATTTCAGGATATACCGGCTGTCTTATGGAAACAGCATTTTCCGGTCAAGCTGTATACAGATAAAAAGATGTCTGAGGTAATAAAAGATCAGAAACCAAAGAACATAAAGTTTGAGGTTGATGACGGTATTCAGGAGACCCCCATGGATATGATATTCCTTGGCCTTGAAAAACGTCTGTACGGCCCGTCTTTTTATGATTTTTTCATGTGGCATGCCCAGGAGAACAACATTGTCCTTAACTATGATTATGAAGATCAGACATTAAAATGGTTCGACAAAAAGCCTAGCCCCAAGCCTGATGATGAAGTATTCCTGCCAAACGAAGTGGCAAGTCTTCATACTTTTTTTTCTGAAACGTTTCGCTATAATACCCGGATACTTAATGTGCACTCAAAAGAAGAAGGAAAAGAAATTGAAATAGAAAACGACCAGGCGGTTGATGGAATTGTTCAGGATATTGTCATGAGAACTGCCATTCAAAAAGATCTGGATGACAGGAAATCCCTGGAAGCCAAAAGAATCGAAAACCGTCTGGAAAAAATTAAAATGGTCCTGAATGATTTTCCAACAAAACGCTTTGGCATCGGCACCATGGTAAAATTTGAAAAAGAGCACTGGAGCAAAAACAACCTGTTATCCAAAAAAAACTTCCGTGTGTTTCATATTCAGCTGTCCGCCCATGCCCAGGACCAGGAGCTCAGTGCTCACTATGATGCCCACTTTGCAGCTTATGATATGAATATGGTCATTGAAATGGAACTTGAAGACACTCCTGAAATTCATCTGCCGCGGTTTAAACTTCCAAACTATCCTTTGCAGGTTGAGGGGAAAATTGTGAGTGAATCCGGAGCGGATGATGAAAAAACCTACCAGTTTTATACTAATGAGGAGAGCTCCCAGGAAGATTACACAGTCCTGGTCCCCTTTTGGGACCTTGAAATCAAAGCGCCTTATGTTCCCGGGGTCTTTACGGGACATTTTTATTTTCCTGCTTTTAAAGATGCCAGGGTGCTCTTAGACCTCTATCTGGACAGGGCTGTGATAAAAGGCTTTTTAGACTGGGGAGAGGGATCAAGACTTCCCATGGATACCCAGGGCAATCACCTATTATTCGGTAAAACTGCCCAAAGCCAAACATCCATGAAATATCTTTACACAGAAGACAAACCTGTTTTCACCATTAAAAGAACTTCTGACACAGATACTGAAATGATACAAATGGAAGAAGAGTCCATTATCATTCAGACAAAGGATGAAGAAGATTAACTGCAATAAAAAGAAGTTAACGACACAAATACATCTGGAGGATTATTGTGATTATTGAAAATTTCTCAATCGTGGCTCAAGGGGCTATTGAAAGTGCTTGTCGTCTGGCGGTGAAAAAAGAGCATAAAAATGTAACCCCCTGGCATATGCTTCTTGGCATACTTGAACAAAAACAAGGACAGGCAGATCATCTGTTTCAAAGTTCAAACATAGATATCGACATCCTTAAAACCAAAATAAACAGCCATCTTCTAACCCTTCCCAAAGCGCTTTCCGATTCCCAGGAAACGCCGATGAACAGGGAACTTGAAAAAATATTCATCACGGCTGAAGAAGCCGTGGATGTTTCTGGTGACAAATACATCAGCATCTCCCATATCCTGCTCGGGATGCTTGAAAACCAGGCAATTCTCGAGGTGTTCCAGGCGGCTGGAACCCGTAAGGAAGAATTTGCAGCTGTCTTAAAAGACACCAAAAAGGGATTTAAGAGTGGGAAAGGCCTTTCAGGAGATTTTGAATACCTGAATACCTATACTAAAGATATAACGGCACAGGCAAGAGAAGGCAAATTTGACCCTATTATCGGCAGAGACAATGATATCCAGCTTATCGTACAGGTATTAAGCCGGCGGATCAAAAGCAACCCTGTCATTATCGGGGAACCCGGCGTCGGCAAAACCGCCATCGTTGAAGGCCTGGCCCAGAGAATTGCCAATGGGAACGTTCCAAAAGATCTTGAACATGTCTCTATTTTAGCGCTTGATATGGGACAGCTGCTGGCCGGTGCAAAATTCAGGGGTGAGTTTGAGGAACGGTTTAAACGGGTGATCCAGGAAATTTCCGATGCCGGGGATATTATTTTGTATATTGATGAACTCCATATGATCGTGGGTGCCGGCGGTGGGTCCGAAGGTGCAATGGATGCTGCAAATCTTTTAAAGCCCGCCCTGTCCAGGGGAGAGATACGGTGCATGGGCTCAACAACACTGGAGGAATATAGAAAATATATTGAAAAAGATACTGCTCTTATGCGGCGGTTTCAAACGGTTATGGTGGATGAACCAACCATTGAAGAAACCCTTACCATATTGCGCGGGATAAAGGAAAAGTATGAAATCCATCACGGCATCCAGATCCAGGATGCAGCACTCTCATCCGCTGCCCTGCTGTCCCATCGCTATATCACGGATCGTTTCCTTCCGGACAAGGCAATTGACCTGATAGACCAGGCATCGGCAACGGTCCGGATAGCACTTTCATCAAAACCCAAAGAAATAGAAGATATCGACCGTAAAATCGTTCAGTATAAAATTGAATTGCGTGCCCTTGAAAATGAGACTGAAAAAAAGAGTATCGAACAGTCGGAACTGACAAAATCACTGCTTCAAGAACTTGAACGGGAAAGCCATGATCTTACCCAAAAATGGGAACAGGAAAAAACAGCTGTAACTGCTGTTCAGGAAGCACAAAAACGGCTTGAAGAGGCAAAAAAAGACTTAGAAGTAAAAATTAAGGAAGAAGATTTTGCCGGTGTTGCAGCACTCCAGTACAAAGTAATTCCTGAGTGTGAAGACATCTTGAAAAAATATGCAGATGTTGATGTCTCTGATTCAAAATTTATCAAACGAGCCATTACGGATCAGGATATTGCCGTTACTGTGTCCAATCTCACGGGCATACCCGTATCCAAGATGATGGATGAAGAAAAAGATCGCCTGATCCATCTTGAAACGCATCTGCAAAAACGTGTCAAAGGCCAGGATCAAGCAATTGGTGTCATTGCCAAAGCGGTTAGAAGATCAAGGGCCGGCGTACAGGATGCAGAACGACCCCAGGCGTCATTTTTAATACTGGGTCCCACGGGTGTGGGAAAGACCGAACTTGCCAAAACACTGGCTGAGTTCATGTTCAATGATGAGCGGTCCCTCATTCGTTTCGACATGAGTGAGTTCATGGAAAAACATTCCGTAGCAAGGCTTGTGGGAGCCCCTCCGGGGTATGTGGGATATGATGAAGGCGGACTTTTGACCAATAAGGTCAGAAGAAAACCATATTCTGTGATCCTGTTTGATGAAGTTGAAAAGGCCCATCCTGATGTATTCAATCTTTTTCTCCAGCTTTTTGATGACGGCAGGCTTACGGACAGCCAGGGCCAGGTGATTAATTTCACCAATACCATCATCCTCATGACCTCCAACCTGGGATCTGCCAATATCAAGCCTGTTGAAACTGAGGAAGAAAAAGAATTGATGCATGAGAATATCATGGATGCTGTCCGGGGCCACTTCCGCCCTGAATTTTTAAACAGACTGGATGATATTCTCGTTTTTCAGCAATTAACCATGGACGTCATGCTGCCCATTGTTGAAATTCAACTGGGCAGATTAAAAAAGCTTCTTGCCGGCAAAAAGATACAAATCCAGGTGGATGATGCAGTCAAAGAACTTTTTGCCAAGGAAGGATTTAACCCCCTGTACGGCGCACGACCGTTAAAGCGGGTTATTCAGACCCGCCTCCAGGATCTGCTGGCCGAGAAAATAATAAAAGAAGAGATCAAAGAAGGGCACACCGTATTTGTGACAGCCAAGGAAGATGAAATCATCATCAAAACAGAGGATGATTCCAACAAAGACCTAAACCCATAAAAATGAGGTTGTATCCTGGATGAATGTGATAAAAAAAATATTTGCAAGCCCTTATTTAAAAAGCATTATGCCTTCAAACAGCTGGACGTGGATCCTCTTTTTGATTGCTGTCTTTCTTTTAGGTTTGCTGATCTATTTAATGATTAAACGCAAAAAAAAAGCAACAGAACCCCAAAAAGAAGCAACAAAAGAAAAAGAAGACTTTTTAAACCCGAAAAGCCTTTTGCAGGTATGGAAAACCTTTTTAAAAAATATTCCTGCCCAATTCAGAAGATCCATTTTAATGTATCAGCCTTATATTGTCATAGGGGAGGCAGGGACAGGCAAAAGCAACCTTATCGACAATTATACAGACTGGAAAAATCAGGCCAACCAGTTCTATCCCAGTCATACCCAGGACCCTTTGCTGCAGATCTATTTAGGCTCAAGAATTGTAGTTCAGGAGGTTCCTGCGGCTCTGCTTCATGACACATCCACACCAACACGAAAGGCTCTGTTAAATCTGTGGAAACGTTTTAAGAGGAAAAAAGATTTAACGATTGTTATCACCCTTAAAGGGGAAACACTTATAAATGGTGATCCGGATTCTCTCAAAGAACAGGCTCAAATGATTCGCGGCAAAATCAATGTCTTGTCTGAAATTTTAAAGCGGCCCGTAAAAGTGAGAATTGCCTTAACCTTTATGAATCATGTTACCGGATTTACCGAATTTTCCGCATTTATGCAAAAAAACAACATGCCGTTTGAATTGGTGATTGACAATCAATATGACCTGAATGACATAGACGGTTTTATCAAACCCTATGAACAATATCTTTCAAACTCCTTGATTTCGGAAACTTCAAATGATTATTTAAAAATATTGTCCTTTTGTCAAACTGCTCCTCCCATGCTTTCAGGGCTTTCCAGATTTATTCATATCTTTACTGACCCGGATCCCTTATCACCGTCTCCCACTATTAACAGGATATTTTTCACGGCAGACACCCTCACTGAAGACAAACCCTTTTCCAATCCGTTTAAAGCCGATATTTCAATAACAAAAATCCGCAAATATGATCCGTTGAAAAAACATAAACTTGCCGCCGCTGCCCTGGTTATTGCCGGAATCACTTATCTGTTGTTTTCCTATCACTACAAACAGAACCATACTCATCATATTCTCGCAAGCCTGGAAAGAATAAACAGCGCAATAATTGAGACGGATCAGACCGACAACGAACTCCATGACCAGGTAACCGCGCTCCTGGATGATTTTAAAAATGAATCTGAAAAAGGCGTAAAAGCCACCTGGCTGATCGATTTTTTCCCTGATGCCCAAAAAGAAATCAATGCCTGTGTCATAAAAGGAAAAAAAAACCTGCAGGAAAAAATTATTCAAACTGTTTTACAGCCCAAGTTGACCCAACTAAAGGAACAAAATGATTCCTACAAGAAAAACCTGCTTATTCTCGCACTCATATATGCATCCAATGCCAACGAACTGGGCAGTTTTATTACAGAAAATATCGACTTCTGGGTTACGACCTGCAACATCCCTCGGCATATTATTGAAAAGTATATCTTAATAAGTGACGCTTCATGGAATAAAGTGATACCCCTCAAGGGCCTTGTGGATGAAAAACCGCTTGGCAACACAAACAAGCACCGTTCCTGGCTTTTGTTTTTAAATAATATTGAAAAATTTCAAAAACAATCATTTATCAACCCCCAAACCCTTTTAAAACTGCAGAAAGATGCATTAGAACTCGTCGATGAACTTGACGATTCCCTTCAGACCAACTGGTTTGATAAATTACAAGGACTGATTGTCAGTCAATCCGTACTGGCGGACCATATCATTTTTGATCGGGATAACACGCCTTCCATTAAAAAAGATCATACTGCGTTTAAGAGATTTCTTGATTTTTTCTGGAAACTGAGATTCGATTTTCCTGAAGTCAAAGATATTAATCTGGAGCAATTGTTGGAAAACCTCCAGATAATGATGGACGTTAAACATCAGGAAACTCAACATTTCGAGTTTGAAATAAACAAAACCACATTTTTTTTCAATTCAGGGGAACTGAACGACCTGATCACAAAGAGCAGCATGGTGATGCTGCTGAGAAATTATGTGTCTTATTACGCCCGGTATCCCGGGTTCTCATTTTTCCAAACCGATTCGGAATATGAAAATCTTGTGGTGGGCATTTCATCTGATGATAATTTTTATTTTTCCAAAAGAGCTGTTATAGATGGAAGGTATACCAAAGAGGTGTACGAAAAACAGGTCATGCCTGTCTTGAAAGCGCTTCCTGCACTGCTTGAAAAACTGCCTGTGAGTACGACCGAGAAAACCCATTTTTCAAATTTTATGTTCCGAGAAGTTGAAGCTTACACCCATAACTATATTATAAACTATGAAAATTACTATACCGGCTTTCGAATCGACGCAGACTCTGTGGGTGAATTAAGATACATCCTCACCCAAATGACGCTTCCCTTAAGCCAGTTTCAAGAATTCCTCATGCTGTTAAATGAGAACCTTTCCCTTGAATATGGAGACAATCCATATTTTGATCTGATTAAATCAAAGTTCAGGCCCCTGGGATTTATTCCATTACTGATGCAGAAACAAAAAGACGAATTTCCTGAACTTGAAAAATACAAGGCCATCTTAAGACAGATTCTCGATGATCTTCTTTCCGATAAACCTGTTGCCGCAACTGCAGATGACAATGGTCTGAGCAGTTTAAAAGGGTTGTTATCCCCGGAAGCAAGGATCGGTGTGGATATCTTTCTGGATGGACCTGAATCTTATCTGAATATCATTCAAAAATGGGGGACCACTGTCGGCATTCCTGAAAAATGGCTTTATCCGTTTACTGAGCCTGTGTATCAGATATATCTTCTGGCCCAGAAAAAAATTGAAGCCCTCATCAACACCGAATGGGAAAACCTGAGAACCGCCTTTCTTAACCCGGTGCTGGACCAGTTCCCCTTTAATCGGGAGGCAACATCACCGGTCACCCCGGAGGCCTTAAAGAATCTGACCTATTCTTCAGGTGAATTCTGGGGAGCATTTTCACGTGTCATCGCACCCTTATGTAAAAAAGGCCCGGATGGAAACTGGCAGGAACGACCCTTTGCCATGTCTTCGCTAAAATTTCCCCGGAATATGTTCAAAGAGGTAAACCATATTTCACACCTTTCCAAGATTTTCTTTAATGATAAAGGAGACCCCCAGCCACTGTCCTTTGACGTCAAGCCGCACCCCCTGCCTCTGACAGAAAAAAAACTGATGTTTGTCGTTCTATCTTATCTTAGGTCTGGAAAGAATACCGTGTTTGGATTTAACCAGCAGCCCTCGTGGCACAAATTCAACCTTGAGTGGTGGAAACCGGAGAGCGCATCTGCCGGGGTTGAATTTATGGAAGAACCAGAAAAGAAAGGAAAAATTTTTTCCAATATCACTGTACCAAATTCCTATTGGAGTTTTTACAGGCTGTTGGACAAGGCCCAAACTCCTGAACCTCAAACCTGGATGTGGGATATCCAGAGCCCGGGTGACATCCAGTGGAAACGCGCCATATCCTTTTCCATCAGGAATGATCCCTGGATTGTTTTCCAAAAAAATAAATTTGATGAAAAAAAATAATAAACAGGATAATGATAATGATATTTAGAAAAAACCGCTTGCTTCACCATAAAAAAATTTGCCTCTGCATTGTTCTGCTGCTTTTCATGTTTTCTTTTTTTGGCTGCGGCGCAAAAAAGCCCATACTGAAATTTGTTGTTAAGGCAGATGAATCGACAAATAACGGCCAGCCTGTTTATCTTGTGGTACGAACGGTAAACTCAAGTAATTTTGTCACTGAAGACTATCAAAGCGTAGCAGGAATTGTAATGCTTAACCCTCCGGATGAAACGGTTATTTCAACTAATTTGATTTTACCCGGAGAAAACACAGATATAGAATTTGACAAACCGGACAACAGGTCCATAGCTGTTTATTGCATGTTTACAAATCCGGAACAATGGAAGGTCTTTATGCAAAAACCCCTTGAAAAAAAATATAAATTTATCCTTGAGAATAACAGTATTTTCTTAAAGGGCATGCCAAGATAAGAGAAAAACAGGTGTATTGAATATGGCCGAACACTTAAATCCTGCAGAAATTGAAAAAAGTCTGAATCTTGAACGATTTGAGCCGCCTGAAAAAATCGACTGGCTTGATAATAGTTTTGGTGAGGATTCATTCTTTTGGCCGTCTTTGAGCAGGAGTCATGACCGGCAGTTCAGCAGTGCCGGAAAAAGCAGGCCGTTCAAGCAGTATGACTTTTTCCATGACATCATCACCCGAAATATTTCCCGGGAAAATCCAGCATTTATCATATATGATCCCAACACCCTGTGGCAGGAAATTTCTTATCAGACGCTTGGGAAAAAGGCAGAAAAGATTTCTGACAACTGGCGAAATCTGGGTGTCAAACCCGGTGATACCCTCTGCATTATCAAGCCCTTCGGACTTGGATACCTTTTGTCTCTTCTGGCAGGCCTTCGAACCGGGGTTATCCTCTCTTTTATAATGCCCCAGGGAAAGGCGTTGATCCGAAAAAAACTTGAAGCCCTTCAACCGGATCATATCTGCACGGAAAACATTTATCTTCCGCTGTTGTCTGAGGTACAAGATAAAATTATCAACGAAGACGGGGATGGGGAAAAAACCAGTGTGGAAGACCGATCCCATACGTACTCGACAGGAGAAGTTGCCGCGCGCTTATTTGATCCCATGTGCACTGATTTGTTTACACCAAAGGAGATTGCTTCCGACCTTCTCTATCTGTCAGGAATCAGGGATGGTTTTATCGGCCTTGGACTTTGCCCCGGAGACATATTTGCCGCACCCGGTTTCAACGATGGATTGACCCAGCCTTCATTTGCTCTGGCTGTGCTGATGAATGGTGCAACCTGTCTTCATATTTCCATGACAGATATCACAAAAGACCCGAATTTATTAACCATCTATCCTTTAAAGGTTTTAGGCATTTGTTCACAACTGCGCGATATTCTTATGGAACATCCTGTCAGGAAAGTAAGAATCTGGGACTCATGGTTCAGAGACCCCACTGATTCATCAGACATGCATGTCTGGGATATGTTTATCAAAAAACTTGAACTTACAGATATCCCTGCAGGGTGCATGGTATGGAATTCAGCCATGGGCGGTGGCCTTCTTTTTTCAAGAAGACGCAAGGGGCAGGCCCTTCAAAATGTTTTGCCATTGCCCGGCAGAAAATGGCAGCTGACCATGATGGCTGATGACACCACAGAGGCGCTGGGAGGTCTGGGGCATTTTTGTGTGGCAGCTTCCCTTGGAAAAGATGAAGAGGTTTATTTGCCTACACCCTGTATTCTGATGGACACCTTTCTTGAAAAAATATTTTTAAATTTAACGATTCCTGTAAGAAAAGGCATATATTATCCCAAAAAATTCATCACTGAAGTTGTCCGGAAAATTGACGACTGCAAGGATGCTGTTATTGTAGAAATTCAGAATACCGGAAATACGGCAACCTTTGAATTTCATCTCCTGATTTTTTGCGGCACTAAAAAAAGCATCCATCCTGCAGATATCATAAAAAAAATAAATGACACCATCCAGTCTCAAATTGGAAAAGCATTTTTTGTGGATAATATATACCTATTCCCCCTTTTTCCACGACGGGCAGAGAATAATACAATTGATGAAGATTGGTGCTGTTTACAATATTTAAACGGCGGGCTGAACCGCAAATCAAAGGACGAGCTTTTTCTTGGCCTGTCTGGAATACGGGCCCATGTTTTTGAACATTAAACGGATAATAATAAATAATTGGATAAAGCAATTAACTTAGAATAAGGAGGCAATATGGCTATTCAGGATGAAATACCCAAATCAAGGCTGACCTTGAGGTACAAGACAGAAGTAAACGGTCAGCCGGAAGATTTGACCCTGCCCATGCGGTTCATGGTTACAGGTGATTTTTCCCAGGGCTCTTCCAAGGACCGTAAAGTTGACTTGGAAGAAAGAGCAACGCGTAATATGGATGGAAAGAACACGGACGCCATTATGAAGGATATGGGTATCACCCTTAATTATGCCGTGTCCAACAAAATCAATCCCGGCCAGGAGGAAGATCTGCAGGTCAATATTCCCTTTGACAGCATGAAATCCTTTTCCCCGGACCAGGTGGCAAAAAATGTCCCGAAAATAAAGGGCCTTTTAATGCTCAAAGAGCTTTTGCAGGAAGTAGTATCCAATGTGGACAACCGGAAAGGGTATAGAAAACTGCTTGGGGAGCTGATGAGCAACGAGGAAGCTTTGAAAAAGATGATGGAAGAGCTTAAGGACTTTGAAAGCTTTAAATTACCCTCTGCCAAAGATGGTCAGTAAACATTAAACCAACTTAACCAATAAGGAGTAAAACATATGGCTGATACTGATCAAAAAACTGCCGGGACAAAAGTGGAGGAAGAAGCCATTGATCTAAAGCGGTTTCTTTCAAGCATGCGGCTCAAGAGTGATGTAAGTGAACCTGTGCCAATGATTAAAGACGGTCTTGAAACAATTGTAGAGGATGTCAGTGAAGAAAACCGTTTCATCTCAGGTATGGCAGCACTTCTCTATAACGTGGACACCACTTCGGGACGTCTTGACAAAGGAAATATTTTTGAAGTGATTGCACGGATTGATTCAATTGTGAATGAGCAGATTAACGAAATCATCCATCATGAAAACTTCAAGACCCTGGAATCCAACTGGAGATCCCTGGACCAGATGATATTGAACACCAATTTCAAGGCAGATATTATGATAGACATCCTGGACGTGACCAAGGATGAACTGTTTGAAGACTTTGAAAGCAATGCTGTGGATATCACCGGCAGTGCTTTATTCCAAAAGGTTTATATTGCCGAATATGATCAATACGGCGGCAAACCGCTTGGATCCATCCTCGGGTTGTATGAATTTGAACACACCCCTGACGACGAATTCTGGCTCAGGATCATGGGAAAAATTGCTGCGGCCAGCCATGCGCCGTTCATCAGCTCTGTATCCCCTAAATTTTTCGGTTGTAATTCCATCCAGGAACTGGAGGCCATCAAGGATCTTGAAGGACTGATGAACCATCCCAAATACGGTTCCTGGAACAAACTGCGGGAATCAGAGGAAGCGGCCTATATCGGACTCACCCTGCCAAGATATATCGCCCGCCTGCCCTACGACCCGGAAACCAATCCCTGCCGGGAAATCAATTTTTCAGAAGCTGTCAGCGGAGACAATGACCAGGATTATCTCTGGGGAAGCGCTTCCATGCTTTTTGCCCAGAACATGGTCAGGTCCTTTGAGACCTCAGGATGGTGCCAGTATCTGAGAGGACCCAAGGGCGGAGGGCTTGTCAGCGGACTGCCGGTTCACATGTTCAACATCAGGGGCGAAGATGAAATGAAGGTACCTGTTGAAATGGTTATTCCTGATTTTAGGGAGCTTGAATATGCCAACAGCGGATTTATCCCCTTGATCTACCGAAAGGGTACCGCTGATGCCTGTTTTTTCAGCAGCCAGTCCATCAAGAAACCCAAAAAATTCAAAGATCCAAAAGACAGTGAAAATTCACAATTGGTGACAAATCTGTCCTATACCTATTCCATCACACGCATAGCTCATTATCTCAAATGTATTATGCGGGATAATATCGGAAGCTCGGCCGATGCTGCATACATTCAAAGCAGCATTGACAGCTGGATCTCAAAATATGTGACCACGGTTGTCAACCCGGATGACCTGACCCTTAAGTACTACCCGTTTAAGGCATATTCCGTGGAGGTTGTTGAGCGTGAAGGCATGATCGGCTGGTATGACTGCTCTGTGGCCATCCTGCCCCATATCCAGTTTGAAGGCATGGACGTGGAACTCAGACTGGATGCCCGTTTATAATTATGATGCAAGTTTTAATACTTAAATTAAAAAAGGAGAATAAAAATGCCGTCAACAAGTTATTATTGCAGTGTTAGCCAGGGATTTAATTTTTATCCGGATGCCCAGGAAATCGTTGGACATATTGCCAAACTCAAGGTCGCTGGCAAAGAACTCAAAGCTGATTTAGAGGTCACCACGCCTGAGGATATTACCGGAGATAACGTCAAAGTCGTCGGTATCATGTCCGGTATCTCATGGGATGGCGGCATGGCAGATCCCATTGAATTCCAGTGCCAGGTTTCCGTAAAAAACAAACAGGAACTCATGGTCCTCCAGCACAGTGACTTAAGTGATACCAGCGTTGAATTCCAGTTCAAGGTATTTGAATATGATCCTGTTAAGAAGAAATATTTCCCTGCCTTTCATACCGATGATACGGATTTAAAAGGCCTGGTGGCAAAAAGCGGTTCAGACCTTCATTTGAATATTGATATGGATGAATCCGGTGAAGTGGCAAATCCGATTAATTTTGCATTATCTCTGGGGGTAATGCCGGAGGATGAAAAACAGGATATCCACATGGCAGCTTCCGTGGATGGCAAATTTGTAAAAGCATGGGGTATCAAAGTCGGATAAAAAGAACATGGAATTGCTAAGGAAATAAAAGTTATGTCCGAAAACCTGGCACGTGTAAAGTGGGAAATGGGGCAGACGCTTCTTCCGGTGCATTTTAATGCCCAGGAAGAAGCGCTGCTTGCTGATTCCGCCTTACGATTCAAAATGCAGGGTCTTCCTGCCTACGGTATTGCCGGACTGAAATGGAATCACACCCTGTTGCAGGATGGGGTGTTTTCCATCCAGTCTTTAAGCATGGTTCTGCCTTCAGGCCTGCTGATAAATGTCCCTGGAAATGCAACCGTTTCTCCCTTTAACCTCAATGTACCTGGAGATGTGATTGTCTCAGTTTATTGCCATATCATTGAAAGTGATTTTGATGAAGACAGCATGGACGAAGCCTGGGACACCGGTGACGGCAGGAATGTTTCAAAAAAATACTATACCCTGGCCATTTCTCCGGATCAAAGTTATGCAGGGGCACTTGAAACCTTAAAACTTGCCGAATTCAAGAAAAACCCTGACAGCACCTGGCTGCTATCCAGGGGATATATCCCTCCAATGCTCCAGGTGGGACTGTCTTTATTTTTAACAGATCAACTGGAAGAATTGAACCAGGCGCTTGAACTGTTTCATTATAATCTGGCGATTGATGCCTCGGGGTATCTAAGCGGGGAAAGCCTTCTGAGCGTTAAACAATGCATGAAAAGCAGCCTCAAAATGCAGCGGTTCATTGCCAACATCAAGGACCAGATTCATTGTCACCCCTATTTTGTCCTGGAGGCGCTCAATGATTTTTACACAGAGGTTTGTTACTACAGGAAAGTTATGCCTGAGAATGTGACATCCCCCTATAAGCATGAACGGCTTGCCACCTGTTTCAACCAGGTTATTGATCCGTTGATGAAGCAGATGCAGATGATGGAAGAAAAATCTCCCTATCTTCCCTTTGAATTCAAGGACGGCATTTTCAACATTGATCTGCCGTCGGAAATAAGGGAAGCCCGTGATATCTTTTTTCTGGTACAAAAAGGCCATATAACAGATAAAATTGATGTGGGTAATGTAAAGCTCGGCAATGCTTCAAGAATTGCATTGATTCATAAAATGGCCCTTCCGGGAGTTCCCCTGAAAAAGACGGAAAAGCCTCCTTTTCAGCATTCTTTTGGATCAGAGGTAGACTTTTTCAGGATCATTGAGGGTGAAGAATGGGACCATGCCTTAAGAACCCTTTCCCTGTCCTTTTACCATCAGGAAATGTTCAGTGGAATTGAATTTTTCCTTTACTGGCGATAATTGTTTCAAAAGGTGGCTGACATGGCACTGTTCAATAAGTTTATGCGCAATAATACCTCGAAACATTCTGAGGACAGTCTCCAGGATATTGCTGAGAATATTAACAATATCCTGAACACCAAAAAGGATTACGGCTCACCTCTCAGGGATTTCGGCATCAGGGATTTAAACGAGTTCAATGACAGGAACGGCATGATCGACAGTATTATCCAGGAAGTCACAAGGTGTGTTGAACTCTATGAACCCAGGGTAAAAATTGTCGAAGTGATAAAAGATAATAAAACAGATATGTTCAAGCTGTCGTTCAAGATAAAATTACTTGTCAGAAACAGTGAAAAAACATTGAAAATGGTATTTGATACAACATTCAGCCGTTTTCTTGTGGAAAATACTTAATTTAAGGTGAAAATAATGGGATCTCTTGTCTGCCGTGTGGAATTGCACAAAAAAAACGGCATTATTATTACGGTTGAAAATAAGGATGCCGATATCATACAGACCATGGTGCTGGACGGTAATTCGATCACCACAACCAATGCAGGAGCAGATGAAACCAGTGTCATTACCCAGACGTCCGACAGCATCACCATACAATGCAAGGATTTTTTGCTTGATGCAGAAACCATTACCTGCCAGTCCAGCGGCGACACGGTTCATAAAAGCGATAATAACTTTAAAGCCAAAAGTTCGGCGGCCATGGAGCTGAGTGCTGGTGCAGATTTAAAGGCAAGTGCCAAAGCTGCCATGAAACTGTCTGGAAATGACATTGATGCAAAAGCTTCACCCGGTGATGTCACCATTTCCGGAATGAATGTCAATACCACGGCAACGGTAAAAGCAGGTGTCGACAGCAAGACGCTTGAGCTCAAAGGGAGTATCTCTGCCAAGCTGGAAGGCGGACTTACAGATGTAAAAGGGACAAAGACAACTTTGGAAGGCAGCGCATTGACAACCATTAGCGGCGGTTTGATTAAAATTGGATAACTTAGGACATACAACAATATGCAGATGGATGAAAAATTATACCGGACTTTTTTAGAGGAAATGCATGAACTGGAAAATTTCCGTATGGAATATTCTGCACGACATCCATCAACCGCCCTGGACCGTGATGATCCGGATGTTAAACGCCTTGTGGAGGCCCTTGCCTTTTTTGCGGCCAGAACCCATATGGCAGGAATGAACAATATTGTATCTTCCAGGCTCAGAATTTTCCAGCAGTTTTTCCCGTTTCTTCTTTCCCCCCTGCCGGTCATGGGAATGGTTCAGGCTTTGCCCACAGGACAATTTTCCGAAACTGCCCTTTTTCCAAATGGGAGCCGGGTCCTGCTGTCTTCGGGCAAAAAAAACAGTGCCTCCTTAAGAACCCTGAAGGAATTACGTATTCTTCCTGTCACATTGACCCAGACAACACTTTTGCTACGTCCCGACAAAGGATATCGCCTGGTGATCTGTCTTGAATCCATGTATGACCGGACCGATCCCATCGGCTCGATTATGGTGAATATTGATCATCTCAACAATTATCAGGCCTCTTTGTTGATTTTTGATGCGCTCAGGACCCACCTGACAAACGCCTGTGTGGTCTTTAATAAAAAAGCAGACGAAAATTCAAAGGGTACACCCTGTAATATCATATTTGGAAACACGCATGAAGAAAGCGAAAACAGGAAAATGCATCCGCTGCAAGAAGCCAGGTTCTTTTTTCATTTTCCCCAGCAGGATCTTTTTATGACCGTTGATGTTCCCCAAATTACACAGGCCTGGAAAAAAATTACCATCTGTATGGACCTTGACCCTGAATGGCCCAAAAAAATAGTGATCAATAAAGACATTTTCCGCCTGCATACCGTTCCAATGGAAAACCTTACAAGGGATGCCACCGCCCCCTTTATCTATGACGGGACAAAAGAAAGATTTTTAATTCAACACCCTGAACCGGATCTGGGCTATGCGCTTCAATCCGTACTGGGTGTTTATAAAATCGAAAATGGCGGTATGGTCCCGTTAAGAGCCGGAATTTTGTCCGGCGGGCAAGGGTCCTATGAAATCGAACAGAAATCAGACAAGCTCGGCAGGATCCGATACTGGCTTATGCTTCATTACTCAAAAGCATTTTTAGAACCTGTCACCATTGTTGTGGATGCATTATGGCATCAGCCCGCGTTATCAAAGATTCTCTCACAGCAGATCAAGGCTTTGCCATACAGCCGTAATATTCCCGGCGTAAACTGGGACCTGTGTGAAAGCATTGTCCCCCATGGAGAAAACCGTTTTCAAGAAAATATGGATGAGTTTATGCATTTATTAACCATTAAAAATAAATCCATGCTCAGTTATGAGGATATCACTGCCCTGCTTCAGATGCTCGGCAGTGTCTGGCAGGGAAATTTTAAACCTGTAAAAGATCTTTTTTATGCCATCAGGGTTAAACAGGCGCCCCTGGCTAAAGGCAATGCCAAAGGCATGCTTAAACTGGTCTATTCTCTGCAGTTTAAAGAGTGTGATCCCGGAATGAGACCGTTGGTCAAAACCTTTACGGCACAGACCGGAAAAATTCTTAATGCATGGATCTCAGAGGCAGTTGTTGAAACCAGAATGGAAATGGATTCTGTGTAAGGCCTCTTACAGCCGGCAATATAAAGGAAAAAAAATGGAACCCGAACTTTGGAAAGCAATTCAGCACCTGTTTGATCAGGTGGACACCTCTTTTAACCATCTTCAGGCTGCTGGGGATCATGACCCTTTAAAGGAACCGGACGGTTCTGATGAAAATATGGATCTTATAGCGGCCAGGTCAAAAATAAGAGAAGAATTTGATCACTTAAGGGTCACGCTTCTGGCATATCTGTCTGAACAGGAGTGCTACCAGGTTCTTTTCCCCCTGGTGGTTTATTTTGATGAACAGGTTCAAACAATTTTTTTCAAGGAGAAACAAATTTCATGGCCGCTGCTGCAAAAAGAACTCTATGAGGTGGATAATGGCGGAGAACTCTTTTACAATATCCTGGACAGCATTCTTCGAAAGCCCCAGACATCAGAGTTTATTTTTGAAGTCAATTATTTTTGCCTCAAGCACGGCTTCCAGGGAAAATATGTGGATGACCCCATCCGGATTAAAAAATACATGGACAAGCTTAAGGACAAAATATCTATCCAGCAGATGGAAGGTACCCGTATTTTTGCAGAAGAAACAGGCCCGATGAGATATTTTGTTTCTCCTTCCTGGCTGTATGGCGGGGCCATGCTTTTTCTGATCCTCTTTTACGGAATCCTTCGGTTTATTGCCTGAACCATGATGCTGTAAAGGCCATGAAAAAAATTATGGTGGGATCTACCAATTAAAGGGAAGAGATAAATAAATGGAATGATCAAATTTATGGTGAATACTTAATTAATCTAAGGAAAACTCATGTTTAAAGTAACTAAAAAAGTCACTGAAGAATTGATATGGTTAAGACTCAGGGCCGAGATTTCCATGTGCCAGGACTTATGCAAATTATATGATAAAGACCTTAAGATGCAGATGATGCTGATTGCTCGCATGGCGATCATCAATATGATCTGCAGGTTCAAGGAACTGGAGAAAGTTGATCCTCTTCACACGGTTTATGGTGCATGGGCTGATAAGGCAAAAAACTATGCCCCCTGGTGTCTTGAGGGAATGAAAAAAAAATTAGACTATGATGTCTTTACAAGCTGGAGCAAATGCCCCTTCCTTGATAGCGGATACCCTTGGGGGGTGCTGACTTTAGGCGGGCTGATGCGGGCGTATGCCGAGGTAAGTGAAACCATTATGGAAAAGTTTCCCGACTTCAGCAAAAAAACAGTTAAAAGATTCCGGCCAGAGGCAGCAAAAGGCATCAAAGACGGTATTCTCCCGGTTGAATTGAATGACACCTTTAAATACAAAAAAAACGCGGATTGGGAGGCTCTTGAGTCGGATCTGAGAAAAGGATGGGAACACCGGGCCGTAATGGAAGAAGAAGGCCGCTGGTCATGGCAACGAAACCTTGTTCAGGCATATGGATATGATCTGTTTAAAAAAGAGCAGGTTGGCGGTAAAAAAAATGAGATCGACCAAAGAGTTGTGGTACAAGACAAATCAAATGAAAAAACGCCTTCAAAGGATAGAATGCGCTTTTCACGATGGATATTTGATGATGCAATGACGGAACCGCAAAAAAAGCATCTTGAAAAATTAAAAGAATTTTTTCCACCCTGGACCATGTCCGGACGTAAAATATGGCAAACCATGCTGAGAGATCGAATTTCTTTGCTTGGAGATGTGTACGGGTTGGTCCGGGGTGCCACCATATCCGGTACAACCAGTGATCATGCCTATTCTTTTTTTCAAATCTGCAGTTCAATCTCCACCTTATCCGAATCAAGCCCTGAATATAGAATGCTGACCATAAGCTCTGATATTAAACGACAGCCGGGTCAATGGCATATTCCGAGCACTGATGAATTAACAGCAGCACTGCAAAACATGCGGAATGAAGATGGGGGAGACAGCGGCTTTGGACGTATGGTCAGATTTATGATGCTGATCCCGATTATTCAGATGGGGATTGAAATGCACCATTCATTGCATGAGATGGCAAGTGTAATCGGGTTAAACGATCTTATTAACTGGAGCATCGGCCACTATGATACTCTGTATATGACAACAAAAGAGCTTAAAGAACTGGAAGAAAAATATCTGGCGCAATGGAATAAATCTGCAAAAGGATCCCCGGGATTATTAAAAAGCACCCCTATGAAACTGCCCCAAAACAAACTGACAAATGTTGAAACTGACATTAAAAAAATATTACAGGAAACCACGGACAAAGTCAGTCACGGCTATTTTAAAACTCAGGACCCGTTTGTTTTAAGCAAAATAGAAGAAGAAAATGAAGTGGGTGCCTGTATTGCTGAGACAAGGGAAATCGCCAAACATAAAGAGATGGCATTACTGGATCAGGACCTAATAAAAAAGCTTAATGAGGCGGTAAAAAGCGGGTGGGTGAAAGGTGCTGAAGGAGAGGGAATTCCCACGGAATTTCTAAACTGGCATATCCGGGATTTACGCTATTCAATAAACAAAAACCCGGCTAAAATGGAGCTGGTAGATAATTTAAAAACAGCACTTGCCAGATCCCGTAAGAGTGCTGTAACCCCTATCAGTGTGGACAGCATAAAAGAAATAAATGGAAAAATATGGGACAGTTATAATGCCGCCTGGAAATCCTGGCAGCAAATTGGTAAGCAGAACAAATAGCCATTTATCAATTTATTTTAGACATCCCTGTTCTCATTATATTTAATCAGGGCCATCACCGTATCCAGGTCGTTGTCTGCTGCATCCCGGATCCATTCGTAGGTCACGAGAGCCTTTCTGGCCCGTAGGATCTGCTTTTTGCGCTGGGCCATTTTGACGGCTGCCCTGTATTTTTGAACTGTTTTGGCACAGCCGGCCTGGAACATATCCCGGCACTCGACAATGGTGGGCCTGCGGTTCACATCCCAGGCGATCATCTCCAGGGTCATGGAGCAAAGGGCCAGGAACTCAGGATCATGGACCGCCGGAAGTTTTTCACGGAGCGCCTTTTCCCAGTAAACCTGTTTTTCCTTTGCTCCCCTCAGGTCTGTGGGCAAAAAGGTTTGTTTGCTTTTGAACTCAAGGCCAAGAACCGGCCCGATAAGAGAATCCAGAAACGTCATGCCGACTGCATAGGTATCCCGTTTGGCCATGTAGGTGGCAAGAAGCCCTTTCGCAGGGGCTTGTGACTTGGCCACAAAAGATTCCGGGGGAACATACCCCTTGGTTCCCGTAGAGCAGTGCCAGTTGTCAATTGCATCATCGCGATCATGGATGCCCTTGCAGATGGTCAATCCGAAATCAATGATCTTGGGCACATCTCCTTTGAAAAACAGGACATTCGCAGGTTTCATATCCAGGTGAAAAATGCTTCGCTCATGCATGTGGGCCAGGCCGTCAATAATACCGTAACAAACTGGTAGGACCTCTTTCTGGGGCAGTTTCTGCCGAGTTGCGCGATCTTCCAGGTCTTCAATTCCTGCTTCCAGGAACACATAAATCCCATCCCGGGCAGGGATGGCATCAACAATACCGATAATGTTGGGATGTGCTCCGATGGCGCCAAGGATCTTGAATTCCTTTACCAGCGCAATGGCTGCTTCCAAAACATCACCGCAGATGTCAAGAATCGAGGCAACCTTCACCACCACTGGCTCGTCAGGCGGTTGAAAAAAGGTTTTCTCATCATCCAGGCGAATGGCCCTCTGTTTTTGAGAAACAGAAAAAAGACTTGTACCGCTTCCCCCTGCTTTGAGTTTTTTAAAACTAGTTCCATATTCCCTGGCACTGCCTAGGCCTTTAATGTAACGTGCATTGCCGGCGCCGGCACGAAATCCCGGGAGCTGTTTTGCCTCTGCAAGATCGTTACAGGTTTCCACAAAGGTCTTGTAAAGCTTGCCAAACTTCACCTGGTCTATCCTGGAAAGCATTTCACCCTTATGCTGTCGCGTGAGTCCGCTTTCCCCAATTTCCCGCTCTGTAATGGAATGGCGGTGATGAAGACGAAGGGATTCAAGAATCCAGTAAAGCCACGTGTTGGAGTGGGCGTGGTCCGGTACAAAGTGCCAGTCCACAAACCGTCCCCTTTCACGAAAGGTCAGGGCGACCGCCTTGTGAGGTTCAGGCCGGGCACCCCTGCCTGTGCCCGGAACCGTAACAATCTTGAACTTCCAATAGTAAACCTCGGCCAGATCAACCTGCCTGCTGCCAAAGGTTTTCTTTACAGTGATGTGGCGGTCCTGCCAGGGAAAAATCACCCGTGATTTGCTGTATTTGCTACTCCCTGGTGATTTTACCAAGATTTTCTGATCAAGTTTGTTGTCTTCGTTCGGCATGTTGACTTCCTTTCAGCTACAGTGAGTGATCTTCGACCCAAGTCCGGTTGTCACTAAAGTATTGGCCATATCGTTCAATCTGTTTTTTCTCGTGCATTTGGTTAAACTTTTTAACATATTTACTGATGTCATTTTTTGTTAAACCCGGCATATTCAGAATAGAGTGAGTGTTGTTTGCCGGCAGTTCATACCAGTTTTCAGGCAAAAAACTCTCATTTTTACACAGGTCAAAAAGCAGCGTACCCGGAAACGGATGGAACACGGCCCAGCCGAAATCATCAGGGTTGAGCCGCGCATTGAGTTCAAGGGTCATGTCAATATCTTCAGGTGTTTCATTTGGCAGGCCAATCATGTAATTGGCCGTTACCAGTATGCCAGCTGCTTTGGCCCAGGCAAATGCGTTGACGATTTGACGATCCGTCATTGACCGGCTCAACACTTTTTTTCTGACCTTCAGGCTTCCGCTTTCCACGCCAAAGGTCAGATGATGGCACCCGGCTTTTGCCAGTAAAAAAAGGATGTCAGGGGTGACAGTATCCGCCCTAGCCTGGATTGAAAAGGGCACGCCGATTCTTTCTTTGTAATAACGGCAGAAATTTTTAATCCATTTCAGGTTGAGTGTAAATGTATCATCCAGAAAAATCACATAATTCAAACCGCCCTGATCTTTGATTTTGGCAAGCTCCTTGATGACATTTTCCACGCTCCTGCGCCGGACATACCCTTTCCCGTAGAGATTAGCCAAAGCACCTGCGGCACAGTAGGAACACAAAAACGGGCACCCCCGCTGGGTAAACATATGAACAACCCCATGCGTTTCATTAAGAAAATCCCGGGCAACAAATGGAAGAACGTCAAGATCCTTTGCAGGTTTCCTGAGCTGTGGCCTTGTGGCATGGGCCGTCCAAATATTATCAATGGTTTTTTTTCGGGGATCATCTCCTTTTTCAAGGCAGGTGATAAGATCCAGCATGGCATGCTCTCCTTCACCAATGCAGACATGGTCAAAGCCTTCTGCAGCCAGAACGATTTTGGGGGCAAAGGTTGGAAAAAGCCCGCCTGCGATCACAGGCACTTTCACTTTTTTTTTAATGGCAAATACAAGTTTGGCTGCCCTGGGCCATATTCTGCTGGTCAGGGAAATCCCGATGATATCCGGCGCTTTTTTTATGATTTTCTCAATGATTTCCCGGGGGGAGTCTTCCGGTTTAATCCGCATTAAATTGATATCATGGCCATACTGCCTGAGAAAAGCTGCAATAAATCCAGGGCCTGCCGATGTCAGGGCCCAGCTGCTTCTGGTATCTATTTCAAGGAAAAGGACGTTCATCATTGAATTAAAAAACCGTTGGGTCTATGGAAAAAAATTAAACTCAAGGCGAAGAAATGGAAACCGGTTGAAGCACTTCTGGCAACACAAAAATATCTTTCTGATCAATCAAAGATTCAAATGCTTCCGTATAAGCCAAAGGTGGTCTGTAATTTTCAAAAACAATGGGATAAAGTGCCACAGGAATCATTGTCTCCATTGTTTTTCTATCCATAAATGCCTGGTCTGATGGGCTTTTTCCCACAATGGCCTCAATAAAATGATTTTCCTTGTCCAGAAGACTCTTCCCCTGTTTGTTAAATACAATGACCTTACCAACCCTGCCGTTGGGATCCTTCAAAAGAATAAAAATAGATTTCCCTGAAGCGCCTGGTCCAGCGGCTTTTTCAAAAATCCTGACAACCAGTTTTGTTCCCCTTATGGCAACGGTTCCGTCAGGCGTTTCAAACTTTACCGCCTCAGGGTGGAGTTTACTGATGGCGCCTGAGATATATATGAAGATTCCTTTTACCATCCGGCATAAAAACCCTGGATTGTCTTCCTTTAGACTAAATTTATACTGACTTAGCACAAGACTGCTGTCCGGCCCCAGGTGAAGGGAAGATCCGTCCAGCAAAAGAAGTTCCACAAGACTGTCTGACCCGGTTTTTATTTCATCTGACTGGAAAATTTTTGTATTACCCCGACCCCTCAATTCTTTTCCTTCCCGGACAATCACGACTGAGCCTTCCACACGAATTATTTTCCCTGCCGAATTTTCTTTTGCCGCGGCAGGGCTGCCCGGATTTATCAATAGAAGAAAAGACAGCACCCCCAGTATGATATATTTTATTTGAAATAATCTGATCTTTGAATATCCTTAGCTTAAATTCTAATTAAAATCCTATTTTTTCTTTATACGATTAACCGCAAACAGGGGAGATGTCAATAAAAACCCATATAGATCCTTATGTTATTTCAGATAATTAGACTTTTTTTATGTGTTTTTAGGCTTGTCAAACCGCAGCATCATCATTGCAATATCATCAGATTGCGGCGCAGTTCCGGCATGATCTCTGACCTGTTTTAGGACTGTCTTAACAACCTGATCGGCAGGTTGTTTTTCAAGGGTGCTGCAGACCTGAAGCAATTGATTGTCTGTAAATACGTTCTTTTCTTTATCCATGGCCTCGGTCACACCGTCGGTATATAAAAAAATTGCGTCCCCAGGCTCCAGAACAAATGACAATTCACCATAGGGTATGTCCGGCATGGCTCCCACAACAGGTCCGCTGATCCCTTTTTTAAAAAAAACACCTTTGCTGCCTGAGAATATGATGGGCGGATTATGGCCGCCGTTTGCATATTCCACCCTGCCGGTTTTGACATTAAGAACCCCGATAAACAGTGTCACAAAAAGGGCTTTGGGATTATCAATACTGAGGATACGGTTGATCCTTGTCATCAAATCCGCAGGGGAACTGCTGAATGGCGCCAGATTTTTAATCAGTGTCCGGGTAATTACCATGAATAAAGAGGCAGGAACACCTTTATCGGCAACATCTCCTATGGTAAAGCAAAGATGATCCTCATCCATGAAAAAAAAATCATATAAATCACCGCCTACCTCCCTTGCAGGAATAAGAGATGCAAACAGATCAAAGGCATCCTGGTCCGGGAAGGGTGGAAAAATCTTGGGAATGACGCCCATCTGGATTTCTCTGGCCACATTGAGTTCACTTTCAATGCGATGGATCTCCCCTGCTCTTTTCTGGGCCTGTTTTTCTGCTATGCGAAACCGCAAAAGACTTAAAAATGCAAAACATCCGACAACATTTATCAGGGGGTATAAAGGAGAAAAAAACATATTTCCTGCCTTAAGCATTCCCAAAGCGGCAAACCAGAGTCCGAACACTGCAACTCCAGGAACCACAAGGGAAATAAAAGGAGTTGAACAGGCAAGGATTAAGGAAACAAGCACACCAGTGATCAGGGTGATGAAAACTTCCACACCCCTGGACCATGCCGGTCGGCTTAAAAATGCATTGTTAAGAATGTTGTCGGCAACATTGGCGTGAACTTCAACACCCGGGAAAAGTGTATCAAGGGGAGTTGTATATGAATCTTTGAGTCCGGTTGCCGACGTTCCCACAAAAACAATTTTATCGGCCAGTTTTTCCTTTACACCGACCTTGTCATTCAACAGATCAATTGCAGAGACATAATCAAAAGATCCCTGTTTCCCCCTGTACCGTATGAGCAGGTTTCCTTTGGCATCCAGGGGAATTGAAATTTTATTCAGGTAAAAGGATTCCACACCCATATCCGACACCTTGAGTACGCTCTTTTTGATGTTCTTGGCTTTCATGATCGCTGCAAGGGCAAGGCTGGGATAGATACGGTCTTTATACTCGATTAAAAGGGGGATACGTCTGATAACGCCGTCGGCATCGGGGCGGACATTGACAAATCCCGCACTATCCACGATATTGGAGAATACCGGGAGGGGTTCAAGTGCCCCTTTTGCCTTGTACAAATTGGTCGACACCCTTTTGGATCCCTGAGCTTTTACAACAATGATATCCATTGGAACAGGTGCCTTTGGCTTATTACCGGTTCCTGTAAAAAAAAATTTATATCCCAAAACAAAATGACTCTGTGCTAACGTGTTGGCAAGGTAAACGTCATTATCCTGAAGATGATACGGAATATTATCGAGATTAAGGGTCATGCCAAGCTCACTGGAAAGCTCTTTTTTAACCTGGTTAAGGGAAGTCCGGTCCGGTTCTGACAAGAGGATATCCACACCGATACTTGCTGCACCCGCATCTGAAATCTTTTTAAATAATTTGGCCAGTTGATATCGTGACCAGGGCCACTGTCCTAAAGAAAGCAGGCTTTTTTCATCAATATCCACGATCACGGGGAGCGAGGGAGCCTTATGCTCAATGGAATCATGCATTGTATCATACAGCTTGTTTTCAAGAAAAGACAGAAACATAGGATTGTATAAATGGAGTCCCAAAAAAAGAAGGGTCAGGAAAATACCATAAAAAAAAATTTTTTTGCTTACTTCAAGTCCTGTATATTTAAAGGAAAACCCGACATGGAACACCCGCAGATATTTACGCGCAGATTCCGGCAGAAAACCCTTTTGGTTATCGGACAATCACTTCTACCCTTCTGTTAAGCAGTTTTGAGACCTCATCTGCAGTTTGGATAAGTGGCAAGTCTTCCCCATGTGAGGTTATTTCAATAGATTCGGGAAAGACCCCCTCTTTTTCGAGCAGGTCTTTCACCTTTTTGGCCCTTTTTTCAGACAGCTTATAATTGATGGTTTTTGTTCCTCTCCTGTCAGCATGACCACGGACAGTAATATGAGGGGAAGGCCGTTTTCGAATATCAGCCAGAATTATTTGGAGAACCGGCACAGATTCAGGTACGATTTCATCGGAACCCAGGTAAAAATTTAAAAAAAACCTGGCCGGTAAAATCGGCTGTGCCGTCAGTGCTGCTTTAAAGATAGTCTTTATCTGCTTTTCAGGCATAATACCTGAACTTTTTGGTTTTAGTTCGCTTTTCAAAGAAACAGCTTCATTCTTTTTGTCCATCAGGACAGAGCCCTTGGAATTGCTGACTTGAATTTTTCCCACTCTTCCGTCTGCATCGGGCAGAAGAACAACAACACTCCCGCCTCCGGACGAACATCCGTAAAACCCGACAGCATAAATGAGAAATATTAGAGGTAAAATACTTTTGCCTGTCATTTTTTTCCCTTG